>FWPU01002279.1_pt1 | contig 53755 bp, 33 predicted proteins | sample 2228361 | NCBI WGS metagenome assembly FWPU01 (sample SAMEA103939777, study PRJEB20133) | metagenome | reverse complement strand
TGCCCGTGGCGCGGGTCTACGTCCTGGAGGCCCTTGGCGGCTTCGCGGGCGGTGCGGCGGTGACGCTGCTGCTGGCGGCGGGGGAGGCGGCGGAGACGGCCTTCGTCGTCTCGTCGATCCCATTGGCGGCGACCGCTGCGGCGGCCTGTCACGGCTCGCCGCCGGCGGCGCGCGCACCGGCGTGGGGGACGCCCGCCGTTCTGGCCGTGGTGCTGGCGCTGGGGCTCGACCGCGGGTGGGCGGAGGCGGGCAACCGCGCGGAGTGGGCGCGGCTCCTGCCGCCAGACTGCTACCGTGGCTCCTTCGCCACCGCCCAGGCCCGCTACCTCTACGGCGAGCGCGAGGGCCAGTTCCTGGTGATGTCCTGGGGCGGCGTGACGGAGGTGCTGCCGGGGCGCGAACGCGCCTCGGAGATCCTGGCGGTCCACCTGGCCCAGAAGCCGGACGCCCGCAGGGTGCTGGCGGCGGGGCAGGGCGCGCTGGGCGTATGCATGCGCTTCGCTGAGCTCCGGCAGGTCGAGCGTGTCGTATGGTTCCATCCCGATCCCGACTATCCGCGCGCCCTGTGGAAGATTCTGCCGGGGCGGATCCGCGGCGCGGCGGCGCGGGTGGAGATTCCCGGCGGCGACCTGCGGGAGTTTCTTCGCGGCCAGGCGGGACGATTCGACCTCGTACTGCTCGATCTGCCCGACGTGACCACGCTGGCGCTGAACCGGTACGCCACGCGCGAGTTCTACGGGCTCCTGAAGGGTGCCCTCGCCGCCGGCGGGATCGCCTCCGTGAGGATATCGGGCGGGGAGAACTATCTCGGCGGCGAGCTCGTGTATCTCGGCGCGTCGGCGCTGGCGAACCTGGAGGCGGTCTTCACGCGCACCGCGCTCAAGCCGGGCGGGGAGAGCTGGCTGATGGCCTCCGACGCGTGGGACCTGAGCGACTCGCCGGCGCTCCTGAGGGACAGGTTCGCCTCAGCGCCCGGGGCGGAGAGGATCTATCCGCCCGAGGGGGTGCTGTCGCTCTATCCGCCGGACCGGATCGCGTTCCAGATGGAGCGGTATCGCCGCTGCGTCGCGGAGGCCGGCGTGGAGGCGCTGATGAACACCGAAGTCGGCCCGAAGGCGCTTTTATTCGGGTTGGCTGCGGGTCTCCGGCGCGCGGGCATATCCACCGCGGGACGCCTCCCGGTCCTGACCGGTTCCGTCTTCTGGATCGGCCTCGGAGGAATCCTGCTCTACGCGCTCCTGCGCGCGCTCTATCTGCTGCGGCTCCGCTCGGAGCATGCCGTCGGCGGGGGGGGGCCGGAGGCGCGGCTCTTCGACGGCGCGTTCCTGGTCTTCTCCACCGGCGCGGCGGGCATGGCGCTGAGCGTCGTGCTGATGTTCCTGTACCAGTCCCGCCACGGGTCGCTCTACCTTAACGTGGGCCTGGTTTCGTCGCTCTTCATGCTGGGTTTGGCGCTTGGGGGGCTGGCGGCGGAGCGGATGATCGAGCGGTTCGGCCTCGCGCCGGGCGTCCTTCTTGGGGCGGGATCGGTCGCCGCTTGGGCGTTGTTGATCGCGGTGGAGGCGGTCGCCGGAGGGGCACCCCAGGCGCTGTTCGCCCTGCTTCTGGCCGTCTCAGGCGCGGTGATGGGTGTCTTCTTCCCCGTCGCGGCGCGGTGGATGCGGGAAGGTCGCCTCGACACGGGGACGTCCGGGGCGATCCTTGAAATGGTCGATCATTTCGGGGGCGCCGCGGGTGCCTTGGCCTCCGCGCTGGTGCTCCTGCCGCTGGCGGGGACCGGCGCGACGCTGGCCCTCACGGCGCTCCTGGTGGGGGCGAACCTGCCGCCGGCGATGGTGCCGCGGTCCGAGGCGCATGTCGCGCAGGATCGATTCGACAGGACGGTCCGCCCGGCGGCCTACTGGGCGCTGGGCCTGGCCGCGTTCATGCTGGCGGCCTCTCAGATCGTCGCCTTCGCCGGCGCCGGCGGGGAGGCGCGGATCCTGGAGGCCGCCGCGAGGCAGCTGGCGCCGTCGGCGGATCTCCGGCCGGCGGCGGCGACCCTGGGCGACGGCCGGTCCTTCGCCTATTTCGAGGTGGCCGGCGCCGGCGGCTCGGCGGCCGGGTACGTATTCCGCACGCGGCCGCTGGCGAAGGGCGTCTCCGGCTACGGCGGCCCGCTGGATCTGGCCGTGTTCGTGGATGCGGGCGGCACACTCCGCGGCCTGCGTATCCTGGCTTCCGCGGAGACCCCCGCGTACATGAGGATGACGGAGGAGTGGCAGAAGGGGCTCCTGGGGAGGAACATATTCGCGTCGAGGGCGCTGGCGGGTGTGGACGCCGTGACGGGAGCGACGATCACCTCCGGCGCGATCAGGGCATCGATCGAGCGCGCCGGGGTCGCGTTTGCGGCGGAGGTACTCAAGCGTCCCGTGGAGGGTGCAGCCGAGGCGTCCGCCGGCTCCGGCATGCCCGATCTCTCTTTCTTCTGCCTGGTTGGATTGGCCGCGTCGGCGGTCGCCGCCCGCTGGTATCCGCGCCGGTGGCTTAGACGTGTCCTGCTGCTGGCGGCGCTGCTGGCGGCGGGGCTGTGGCTCAACCTCCAGTATTCTCCGCAGCAGGTGTTCGCCCTTCTGGGCCTGAGCCTGCCGGCGCCGGGTCTCACCGCCGCATTTTTCCTGGCGGTTGCGGTCCCGGCGCTGGTGGTCCTCTTGGGGAACGTCTACTGCGGATACATGTGCCCGTTCGGGGCGCTCCAGGAGCTGGCGGGCGAACTGAAGGGGAGGGCGCGGACGGACCCGGGGCTGGCGGCGTGGCGCTGGGGGCGCGCGGTGAAGTATCTGCTCCTTTCGCTCCTGGCGGCGGCGTTCGCGCTGACGCGTGATCCGTCGGTATTGGCCGCCGATCCGCTGATCACGTTCTTTTCCAGCCTGCGGCGGGGCGTCCAGGACGCGTGGGCGTTCTGGCTGGGGATCTCCGCCGCGGCGTTGGCGGTGATCTTCCGCAGGTTCTGGTGCCGCAACCTCTGCCCGGCGGGCGCGTTCCTGGCGCTCCTTGGGGGGCTGCGGCTCCTGCGGAGGTTCCTGCCGGCGGAGCGCCCGGGTCGTTGCGACATGGGTGTCAGGACTCGGTTCGATCTCGATTGCCTCGGCTGCGACAGGTGCCGCCATGAGCCGTATTGAGGTGCTGTTCCTTGCATGCGTGGCGGCCGCCGCCGCCGTCTTCGGGGCGCGCACGGTCGCGGAGATATCCGGGCGGGCGTTTGTGGAGTCGGCGGGGGAGGCACCCGCCGGTTCAGCGGGCCGGCCGCGGGACGTGGACATGGAGAAGCTCGGCCGCCTGCTGCGCGGGGGGGGCCTTTCGGACCGGGAGGCGCTCTATTACAGGAAGGCGGGCGCCGCCGCGCGCGAAGGCGGATTCTTCTCGGCGTCGCGCAAGTTCCAAGTCATGGGCGCGGAGGTCGAGGTGACGATCGTCTTGGCGGGATCGCGGAGGGGTTCGGAGGAGGGCGTGCTTGGAGCGGCCGGGGAGGCGCTGCGCCGCGCCGCGGAGGCGCCGGAGGGGCCCGACGGACGATCGGAGATCGCCAAGGCCCGCGGGCTGGATCTCGTCGTGGAGGAGCTGCGCGGCGCGGGCGTCGAGGGCGTCATGGCGAGGGTTGGGGGATGCATGCGTCTCTTCGGACGGTCCCCGGAGGGCGGGCCCTGGCGGGTGGGGGTGCCGCATCCGTTCAAGCCCGGGGAGACATGCGCGCGGCTGTGGGTCTCCTCCGGCGCGGTGGCCGCCGCCAGGCACGCGCGCAAGGAGGGGGAGGCGGTTTCGGCCGCGGCGGCGGCGCGCGATGCGGTCTCGGCGGAGACCTGGGCGGCGGCCCTGCTGGATCTTGGTTTTGAGGGATTGAGCCGACTCCCTGCGGGCGTGGAGGCCATGATCATACTGGGGCCGGCCGATGCTCCGCGGGTGGAGATGACGGAGGGCTTCCGGCGCCTTCTTGCATCGGATCCGGATTTCTAGGACGTCCGACCGTTCCGGGTACCCTCGACCATTGATTTTGGTGTCACGATCCCGCCGCAGGCGCGAACAAACATATCTCGCAATCGAAGGGAGAGGTGAAGGACAGCCGAACGCTCACCGTCGAGGTGGGTCCCGTCGTTTCGACCGTCGAGGGGCCAGCTCCCACGCGCGAGCTCTTCGAGACCTTCGCGGTATGGGAGCGTGGCCCGGGCAGGGAGGTGTTTCCCTGCTACCGTCCCGACGGGACCTTTTACACGGGCCTCCTCCGGGAGGTGGTCGAGTTCCTCGAGAAGCGCGGGTACGGGGTGTCGGTGCGCGACCGGCGCGTGCGGCCGCCCCGCACGCGCGAGTGGACGATCCGCGGCGTGGAGCCGAGGTCCTACCAGCTCCGCGTGGCCGAGATGCTGGACGAAAATCCCCTGGCCATGGTGAGGCTGCCGTCGGCGGCGGGCAAGAGCCTCGCGGCCATGGCTGCCCTGCGGCGGACGGGCGTGGGCAGGGCGATCTACCTTACCGACCGCCTCGACCTGGTCTTCCAGTTCGCGGAGGCGGCCCGCGCGCACTTGGGGATAGAGCCGGGTTTCGTGGGGGCCGGGCGTTTCGCGCCCGACGGCCCGCTGGTGGTGGCCGGCGTGGACACGGCGCTGTCGCGCCCGGAGGGGCTCGGGCGCTTCGACATGGCCGTCGCCGACGAGGCCCACGCCGCCGCGGCCCCTTCATACTTCAGCCTCCTGGAGGGGCTAGGGACCCACTACCGCTTGGGACTGACCGCCACGCCCTTCAGGAGCCGCCCGGAGGAGGACCTCCTGCTGAGGAGCCTGTTCGGGCCGCCGGTCGATGCGGCGGGCCTGGACGAGCTGGAGGCGGGCGGGTTCGTGGCCCGTCCGCGCCTGCGCTGGGTTCCGGTGCGCTCCCCCGCGCTGGATCTCACGCTGGTGTGGAGGGATATCGAGGAGGCGATGGTCCGCTCGCGCGAACGGAATTTGCTGATCGTGCGTGAGGCGCTGCGGGCCGTGGAGGAGGGGCGGAGCGCGCTCGTGCTGGTCCGACTTGTGCGTCACGGCGAGATCCTGCAGGGGCTTTTCAGGGAGCATGGACGGGAAGTGCCGTTCCTAACCGGCGAGACGCCCGCCGCCAGGCGCCACGAGGTCCTCAGGGATTTCCGGGAGGGCGGATCGGGGATCCTCATTGGGACGGACGTGCTGGCGGTCGGCGTGGACATGCCACGGCTGGGGACGCTGGTGCTGGCTTGCGGGCAGCACGCCCGGGTGCCCACGCTCCAGAAGGTGGGACGCGTCATGCGCGTCTCTCCCGGCGGCGCGTGCCGGGTGAAGCTCGTCGTCGATTTCGACGATTCCGCCCTGCACCCCACGCTGGGCCGGCACAGCCAGGCGAGACGGCGGTGGATGAAGGAGATGTTGGGGGTCAAGGAGGAGGGCGAGCCATGTTGAAGCTGATGGACTTCTCCGAGGTATCCGAAGAGGTGGAGATGGAGGCCCGCCGGATGGTGGACGAGCCCACGAGGCTCGACAAGCTCTCGGTGCGCGTCTCGCGCGAGGGCGAGCGCAACGTTTTCGATCTCGAGATCGACGGCGGGCCGGCCGCGCGCATGTCGGACTGGGCGTCGCTCCAGTTCTTCCAGAAGCGGCTCGGCATACCGCTTGAGTTCCTCGGCGGCAGGTGCGGAACGGGCCTGGCGCAGGAGATCGTGGACCAGTTCATGGCGGCGCAGCCGCCACGCGCGCTGCTGGTCCGGCTCGTCCGCGAGAAGAGAGGGTTGCGCGTCCGCGCGGTCCTGCCGGCGTCATATGCGCGGTTCGACAACCCCGACATGCTGGGGTTGGCGCGGGAGGTGGCCGACGAAACGGGGCTCAAGGTCGAACATTTCCGTCTGGAGCCCGAGGCGTTCTACTGCCGGCTGATCTTGCCGGAGGCGGTCGACGCGGGGGCGGAGGGGTGTCCGGATCCGCATCACTTCGGCATCTTCCTGCGCAATTCGGAGGTGGGCTTCGGGGCGCCTGAGGCGCATTTCACCGTGGTCCGGCAGATATGCCGCAACGGTGCGCTGGGGATCACCGAGGAGCCGCTCATGCGCCTGCACACCTCCAGCCTCCACGGCGTCCGGCGCGAAAGGCTCGTCCGGCGGTTCCGGGAGGGGATCGAGGATGGACTCAGGCGGCGCGACGCGGTCGTCGAGGCGATCCGGCGGGCCAGGCGGACGAAGGTGAAGGCGCAGGACATATCCAAGGCACTGCGGTCGATCCACCGTGAGCACGGGCTGTCGCTCCGCAACCTGGAGATAGTCCGCGAGGCATATCACCGCGAGCTGCGCGAGGGTGGTTACGGCGAGGCCACGGTCTTCACCATCTCCAGCGCCCTGAACAGGGCCGCGCAGCACCTGCCGGGGGAGGAGGCGATCCGATACGAGACGGCGGCGTGGCGATATCTCGTGCGCGGCGCGGGAGACTGATCGAAGACGCCTGGGAACATCCCGTCTCCGATGGAGCCGGCGGCTGATTCGCGCCGGTCGCCTGGGGGGGGAGGCTTTACGCGGGATCCGACGACTGATATCCTTCCTCCGGAACCGTTCGATGTCTTACGTCGATCTTTCCACAGGGGACGAGCACTATGTCCGGTGCGCGCGGAGCGGTTGCAGCAACAGCTGCGTCGCCGCCGACGGCGTGCTCAGCGTCTCGAACTTCGCGATGGGGTGCGTCTGCAACTATCCGATACAGATCTGCTTGGCCATGGTGCGGATGCCCGAGGCGGGGGAATGGGGAAAACGGTGATCGGCGGGCGTGTTAACGGACCTGGATCAGGACGGCGCCGTCGCCGGCGATGGTGAGCTTGACCCCTTCCCCGGTCAGTTTGGAGACGTTCAGATTCGGATCGGGTGGGCCAGGCGCCGCCGGGGAGGCCGCGGCGCGGAGTGCGGAGGTGGGTTTCTCCAGCGGGCAGGGCAGCTTCCCGGGTCGCAAGACGCAGGTGACTTCCCGCGCCTGCTCCTCCAAGTTCGCCAGCAGCAGCCACGCCTCGCCGGGGCGGCTGTAGACGGCGGCGGCGCAGCCGCCTTCCGGGAGGCCGACGGCTTCGTTCCGCCAGTCGGCGAAGCGGTATGATCCAATGTCGCCGAGCGGTTTCAGGAGCGACGCAAGTTCGAAGGCGTCGGCGCCGGCGGGCCATGGGGTCGAGCCGCCCAGGAAGGCCTCCAGGGCGAAGAGGCGGTGGAGCCTGCGGGGCGCCTTGGGATCTATGATCCCGTAGCTGATCACTCCGCGCGGCCTTGCGCCGGCCAGCGACCATTCAAGGGGCAAATCCTTCAAGTCGGCAGCGCGTTCGGTCCATTTCTTGTAGCCCCACTCGGTCGCCACCACGTAGTCGGCGAAGTTCTCCACTGCGTACATCGGCACCGTGGTGTTGTGGACGATCACGAGGCCCCCGGGCCCCACGCGCCTCCGGGTCCACTCCATCAGATCCATCAGCTCGTCCATGTCCCAGTGGCCGCCGGCCCGTGCGCGGACGTCCTTCTCCTCGTGGAGCGTGTTGCAACACAGCAGCGAGACGTTCCAGTCGTAGTAGACGCCGTCGAGGGGGTGGTTCCTCAGCACCCGGTCGATGTATCCCTTCAGGAAATCCAGCCATCCCGACCGCAGGCACATCTGGGCGCCGAACTCGCTCTTGCCGCGGAAGAAGTTGTGCCGGAGGCGGCCCTTGCGGTCCTTGCGGCCCCACGACTCGCCGTTCTGACGGAACGCCGGGGTATCAGGGTGCAGTTCCTTGTTGGAGAAGTACGTAGCCGTCCTGATCCCCGCCGCGCGGCAGTCCCGGAGGACCTTGTCGTACCGGTCCATGTCCGGATAGGGCGGGTATGATCCGTCGCGCCAGAAGAGGCCGTCGTCGTAGTAGTCGCCGTCGTTGTGGCAGTGGGCCGTCTGGATCCCCTTCCGAGCCCATTCGGCGATATCCCGCTCGGAGACCCAGTTGCCGCGGTTGCGGTTGAACGATGTGTGCAGCCAGGGCGCGTGGGCGCGGCCTTCGTGGAGCGGGACGGCCAGCCTGTATTCGAAGACGCACGAGGCCGGCAGGGGATGCGCGGCGTCGGCGCTCCAGAGGGGTGAGATCGACAGCGCCAAGCCCGGCGGATCCCGGCCGGGTTCCAGCGAGCAGAGCGCCCCGCCGCGGCGCCCCGTGAGCTGGAGATCCCACTGCGTGAGGTCGGAGCCCGCGAACCATTCCAGCCCCTCGACGCCGGGGTCGGCGAAGATCATCGAGCGCGGCACGTGGTGAAGTTGGAGCGGCTTGGAAGGCGGTTGGTCGGGACGCATCCTGCCCCAGCGGTTGCTCCCGAAGGAGAACGCCCCGGCGCCTTCCTCCTCGGTCTTCCCCTCCCTGTAGCCGTATTCGCAGAGCCCCGGCGCCAAGGTGGTCGAGAAAGGACACACCTCCCGGGCGCGGAACCCGCCGGCAGGGGCCAGGAACTCCCTCCTGACCCGGACGTAGCCCCAGCGGTATTCGTAGGCGGTCTTGAGCCGTAAGGCAGCGGGGCCTCCCTTTCCGTCGGTGAGCGCGCAGTCCACCTCCACGATTTCGTTCATGCCCTCGCGGCGGTGCGCGACGGCGGGCGCGGGGTCGTTCAGGTCGGTCAGGAGCGTGCCGGATTCCTCCCTCACGCGGGCCTCGATGGGGCGGACCAAGAGGTTCGGGGCCCTCCCGTGCGCGAGGGCGATCCGCGAGACGGCGCCGCCGCGCCTGAGGTCGTGTTCGACGGCGTAATACGGCGTGCGGAGCGAAAGGATTCCCGCGGCCTCGTCGCGGCGGACCTCGTATGGCTGCGGCCAGGTGCTCGACTGTTTGGGGATCCCCTGGGCGCCTTCGGCGGCGGGGGCCGCAGCCAACAGGGCGGCGGCGCAGGCGGCGGCCGGCAGGTTACCCATAAGCCGATACTTGAACCCGACAATATCTCTTACGCGCGCCGAAAGGGTCGTCGTTGACGGTTGCGCATGCGCATTCGGCGGGTGGATGCCCGCGCGGTCTGCGACTGTGATCAGGCGGGGCGAAGGATTGCCGCCAGGAGGACCGCGAGGGCGGCAAGCGTCAGGATGACGATCGCGACCACCGCCGCCCGCCGCAGCCGAGGCTCCCGCGGGGGAGGAGGGGCCGGCGGCGGCGCCGGACGCTCCGGGGGCGGCTCGGCGGTGGGGATGGGTTCGCCCTTCAGGAACCGCTCCAGATCGTCGGCGAACGGGCCTGCGGAGGGGTAACGCCGAGCCTTGTCGCGGTCCAGCGCCCGCATGACGATGCGCTCGAGCTCCGGTGGTATCTCCGGGTTGAATTCGGTGGGCGACGGGATGGGCGTCTCGAGCACCATGCGAACGGTCATGACCGCAGTCTCGGCCTTGTAGGGCGGCCGCCCCGTCAGGAGCGTGAAGAGCAGCGCCCCCAGGGAGTATACGTCGCTCCTCTGGTCGACCTTCGACACCTGCCCCGCGGCTTGTTCGGGGGACATGTAGCTGGGCGAGCCCATCACGGTCCCGGGCGCCGTGATGTTGAAGGACTCGAACAGGTTCTTCGCCAGGCCGAAGTCGGTCACGTACGGCCGGCCCGAGGCGTCGATCAGTATGTTCTGGGGTTTGATGTCCCGGTGCACGATGTCCTTGGAGTGCGCCAGTTCGATCGCGCGGGCCACCTGGATGATCAGGTTGCAGGCCTGCTCGACGGGCAGTTTCTGCTCTCCCAGCTGCCGTCCATCTATGTACTGCATGGCGATGTAGTGGTAGCCGCCCGCTTCGCCCACGTCGTAGATCGGCACGATGTTCGGGTGGACCAGCTGTGAGGCCGTCTCCGCCTCGCGCCTGAAGCGGATGACCGCCTCGGGTCCGCCGGCCACCGCCAGTATCTTCAGGGCCGCCCAGCGTTTGAGGACCGTGTCCCACGCCTTGTAGACGGCGCCCATGCCCCCGCGGCCGAGCTCCTTGACGGCCACGTACTTTCCCACCACGTTCTTGGGGTTCGTGGCGGCGCGCTGGGCCTCCTCCGGCTCGTCGGCGCGGGCGGCGGCGGGCCCCCGGGGGCGGCAGAGGACGCTGGCGCAGCCCCTGCACAGGTACGTCTTTCCGGGATCGAACTCCGCGAGCAGGTAATCCGTCGCGCAGTACTCGCAGCGGAGGCGGGTCATCGTCCGCTGGAGCCGGAGCGCCTCGTCGAGGGCGGCGGAATCGACATGTCCCTTCTGGAGGAGGATTTCGCCCAGCAGGGGCACCAGCTCGCGACGGCCGGCGTACTCGGCCTGGACGGAGAGCGCCTCCTGCACCTGCGACTGGGTGATGCGCCCCATGCGGACGAGGAGATCCCCTAGTCCGGCCTCTTGGCGCGCCTCCGAGTAAGCGCCGGCCCTGATCAGCCGCTTGGCCTCGCCGTCGACGATGGCGGCCTGCGGGCGGCTGATGAGGCCCTTTGAGACGAGGAGATCCGCCAGCCCGGTGCCGCCGGCCCGGTCCGGCGCCGCCGCCCCGCGCTCGCGCAGGCACTGGACGATCTGCTGGCGGGTGACCCAGCCTCTCTGGAGGCAGATCCGGGCGATGACCGTCCAGAGGGCCTCGGAACCGGTTTCGGGCCCCGCGCCCGATCCGGATTCAGGCTGGCTCGCCACTCCCCCGGTCCTCACGGTCGATCAGAGGTCGACCTTCCATCCATCCCTGAACGGCGGGCGTATGAGCTCGTCCGCCTTAGGTTTCCCCTTCGCCTTGAGGTCCTCGGCGTCCCAATCGAACGGCTCGCCCAGGCGGTAGGCCACGTTGCCCAGGAGGACGGCCTCGGTCAAGGGGCCTGAATAGTCGAAGTTGCAGGTGGAGGGCTTGCCTCCCTTGCACGCGTCGATCCACTCGCGGTAGAACCCCGGCGACCTGGGGATCGTCTGCGGCGGGGGCTGGAAGCCGGCGAACTTCGCCTCGGGGAACAGCTTGTGGTTCTTGTAGCCGCACAGCAGCATCCCCATGGATCCCAGGAACAGGTTGTTGTACCCTTCCTCGGGCAACCCAAGCTCCCTCAGGATGGGGGGCGCGTCCTTGGCATGGCTGCAGTGAAGGGTCAGCGGCGGATGTTCGCCCCGGGCGGGGAACTCGTACCGCGCGATCAGTGACCTGGGCGACCTCTGCGGGTCGACCGGCCCGCCGGAGGCCTCCACGCGCGCCGGCGTCTTCAGCTCCAGCGCCCAGAAGGGGATGTCCATGAAGTGGCAGCCGTTGTTCCCGGACTCACCCGTGCCGAAGTCCCACCAGAACCGCCAGTGGTAGGGGCAGTAAGCGGGGCTGTATGGGCGCCAGGCGGCGGGGCCGAGCCACAGATCCCAGTCGAGGTGCTCCGGCGCCGGGGGGAATTCCGTGGGGATCTCCGGCATCCCGCGGTTGCTGATCTGCCAGCTGTAGCACACGCGGACCTCCCCGATCGACCCGGACCGGACAAGCTCGACGACGCGGCGCATGCTCTCGTTGGCGTGGTGCTGGGTGCCGAGCTGCGTGGCCACCTTCTTCTGGCGCGCCAGCCGCGTGAGCGCGCGGACCTCCCACACCGAGTGAGCCAGGGGCTTCTCGCAGTAGAGATGCTTGCCCGCCTGCAGCGCCCGCAAGGCCGGGTGGAAGTGGGTGTGGTCGGGGGTGCTGACGACGACGGCGTCTATCTGCTTGTCCAGCTCGTCGAACATCCTTCGGAAGTCGCGGTATTTCTTCGGGGCCGGGTATTTCTTGTACGTGGCGGCCGCGCGCTTGTCGTCCGCGTCGCAGAGTGCCACGATGTTCTCGCCCGCCATGCCGTCCACGTTCGACGCCCCGCGCCCGCCGACGCCGATGCACGCGACGTTGAGCTTGTCGTTGGGGGAGCGCGGCCGGGCCGCGGGCGCGCCTCCGGCCGCCCAGTAGCCGGAGCAGGCCGCGGCGCCGGCGCCGATCATCTCGCGCCGTGTCATGCGTGCGGGCATATCGCAATCCTCCTTCCGACTTTTTCATGATCCCACGGCGTCACCGCCAAGTAAAGGATCCGCGGCCGGTGGATCGTCAACGGCTATTTGATCCAGCGGGGGCGGAATTCGACCCAGCCGGAGACGGACCGGCCGGGTTCCGCGATCAGCAGGTGTGCCTCTTTCACGAGGCCGCGGGCGTGGAGATTGTGCGCGTCGGTGGAGCAGGTCTGGTTTTCCATGCAGAAGAATGGGCGGCCCTTGGGGGTGTAGACCACCATGTGCGTGAAGTGTTCCGAGGCGGGCAGTTCCACGCGGACGCCGGCGTCGCGCGCCTCGTAGCAGGGGGCCTCGTCGGGCTTCACGCCCCAGAAGACGTCGTCGAGGGCGAGCTCCGACAGCGGCCGTGGGCGGCGGAGGTCGAAGGGGGCGCCTTCGAGGGGGAGCAGCGCGCCGGTGGGCAGGAGATCCGGCGTCGCCTCCATGCGGGCCTGGGCGGGGACCTGGAGGAAGGTCTGGTCGCGCGCGCCGAGGATGCGGAAGTAGGGGTGCAGCGCGAAGCCGAAGGGGAGTCTGCGGGAGTCGCGGTTTTCCACCGTGAAGCTGATGCGAACGGCGCGGGCCGAGAGCCGGTAATCGACCGCCAGGCGGTTCTTGACGGGGAATCGGTCGTAATGGGCGGTGCCGGGTTCGAAGTCTATCCATGTCCGGAGCGTCACGCCGTCGCCGTCCGGCCGCGGCGGCTCCGACTTCCATGGCGCGCGGAGGACGAGGCCGTGGATGGTGGTCCTGCCGTCGTCGCTGAACTTGAATTCGCGGTCTTCGAAGGTGAACCGGCCGTTCCGGACGCGGTTCGGGGTGGGATAGAGGATGGGGATGCCGGTGCCGGCGCCGCGGAGGCTCTTGAGATCCGTGGGGGCATGGAGCAGTTCGGTTTCGCCCAGGACCAGCGAGAAGAGGTTGGCGCCCGCCTCCGGGCAGACGCGCGCGGCCAGGTTGAGGCGCGGGTCGTTCGGATCCTCGTAGCGCAGCTGCCAGGAGGCCAGTCCGAAGGAGGCTTCCTTGTCCTCCCTCCACCGGAAGGGACCGTGGCGGCCCTCGCCATGCGGGGCGTCCTGGGCGGCCGCGGCGGTGACGATCGTGATGGCGGCGGCGATGCGGGCGAGACGCTCGATCGCACTGGTGGTCATCGGTTCCTCCTTCGGTGGCCGGGAGACATTCTATCAAACGTGTGTATTCATCGCGCTTGACCGTGGCCGGCGAAGAGCGCCAGGCTCCGGCGCCAGCGGGGGTCGTCGGCCTTGAACTCGCGGGTCTCGCCCCCCCGCGTCTCACGCACGATCACCCGATAGTACCGGTCGTCCCAGCATACCTCGCCCAGGGTGGCGGAGAAGCGGGAATCCGTCACGATGAACATCGGGACGCCGCCGCTGCCGCCGCTGGTGTAGGCCAGGCCGCCCAGCAGTTCCGTCGCCCCGCCGTTCACCGTCTCGATCAACGTGCCCTTGGACTCCGTCTTGATCCCCAGTATCCAAAGCGTCGCGCCGTCGTTGCGCACGTGGATCCCCTCCGGCTCGGGATTGAATTGCCGGGCCCAGATGCGCCCGCCCTTGAAGGTGAAATTGGCCCCGGGATTGTTGACCACGTCGTCGAGGTGAACGTCGCCGCCGCCGAAAAAATCCATGCTCACGTTGCCGCAGTGTCGCACCGTCACCGGGCGCTTCGTCTCGGCGACCAGGACCTTGGTGCCGTGCCAGGGACCGTTGATGCGCTCGATCTGCAGCGGCCCGTCGCCGTCCTCCACGCGCAGGATGGGCTCGGCGCGGCGCCTGCCGTCGGCCGTGTCGAGGAACGCGCGGCAGCCCACCAAGCGGCGCAGCCTGCCCCGGAGGATCACCGTCTTCCCGATCCGCCACTGGCCCCTGGGGAGGTAGACGGTCGCCGCGCCCGAATCCACCGCCCGCTGGATCGCGTCGCTGTCGTCATTGTCGTCGTCCGGGCGACCGCCGTGCGCCAGGGGCGATACCCATTTCTCCGGCGGCTCCCATAACACGGGGGGCAGCTCTTGGATGGGGAGTTTGAGCGCCGTCATGGGGCCCTCCCAGCAGGCCGCCGGCTCGGGACTCGCCAGCTCGTCGATCTTGAGGCCTTCCATCCCCTCCAAGACGCGGGCATAGCCGGAGGCCGACACGTTCCTCATGTAAAACGTGCCGGTGCCGCGTATGGCCGGCTGGTCTTTGGCGCCGCCGGTCCCCTCCAGTTTGGAGTCCAGAAGCACGGTCACGCCGCCCTTCAGCTCCACCGCCGGGACCTCGTTGCGGCCGGCCAGCCGGCGCATGGAGAGGTGCTGGCCGTGGTTGCGCACCCCGACGATGTTCTGGTCGCGCAGTGTCAGGTCCTCGACGACGTGGCCATTGATGGGGCTGCTCGCGGCCAGGCCGATGTCGAACCCTATGATGGTTACCGAGCGCACCAGGAGCGGACCGTTCTCCCCCGCCGCGCCCAGGTGGAGACCGTAAAGTCCCTGGCCGTCGCCGCTGGCGATCGTCACATGGTGGATCGCCCCCTGGTTGTTGGCGACGAACGCCACCCCCGAGCAGCCGGGATTCCCCGCCCCGCTGTCCAGGGTGAGGTGCGCGATCTCGTTGCCGAAGCGCTGGGCCGGGTCGCCGCCGGTCCAGACCATCGGCTTGGGTTTGCGGGGATCGCCGAAGCCGGGGGCCCGGTCGTCGAGCCGGATCACGGCGCCCGCCTCGCTCTGGCCGATGAGCGACGTGAACTTCTCTCCCTTCCCCCACTTGAGCGTGTCCCGGATGCGATAGATGCCGTTGGGCAGGTAGATGATGGCCCCGCGGTCGAAGTTCTCCGCGAGGGCCTTGTTGATCGCGTCGGTGTCATCGGTCCGTCCGTCGCCCCTGGCACCGTAAGGCGGTTTCGTGACGTCCACCACGCCGGCGTCCGCGGGCCAGACTACATTCTCCCCGCCGGGCCAGGGTTTCCCGAGCGCGCGGGGCGGGTAGTTGGTGCGCGGGTATCGCGGCTTGAATGGTGGTCGCGGGGCCAACACGCGGTCGCCCGGCTTGGGGTCGGAGACGCGCACCCGGATTTCCGCCAGCCCCACGAGGTTGTCCCGGCCGTAGTGGGCGGTGGGTGCCAGCTTGAGGTAGCGGGCGGCCGTCGGCCGTGCCAGCGCCACCGCCTCCCCGGGTTCGTCGTCGCTCCCCGATGCGCAACGGAGCTCGTAGCTGCCCGCCGGCGTCCACCTGGAATCGTCCTCGCTGACCAGGAGATCGATGCTCTTGATCGAGCGCCGGTTCCAGCCGCCCGCCTCGTTGTAGTTCCATATGTGCAGGCCTGTGACCTGGGCCACCCGGCCGAGATCGAGGCGGATCCAGCACCTTCCCTCCTTTCCGACGGGTTCGCCCTTGCTGGTCCACATGCAGCCGCCGTCCGCCCACCGGTTAGCGACGTGGGTGAACACGCCGGGACGGGCGGGGTCTTCGCGCAGCCCGGAGCCGTCGATGACCATGGCGGGGGTGCTGGCCTCCGAACCGGAGGCGGTGGCCGCCACGGGGGCGATCGTTCCCGTCGAAGCGGGGGTCGATTGTCCCACGAGGACAGGGATGAGGAGCACCATGATTCGAGTCATTAACTTGAATATAGCTGACGGGGGTGACGGGATACCATCCTTTGCGGCCATTGTGCGGTGGTCTTGGACTGGGTCTTCCGGGACGTTCTGTCGATCTTCATGAGCTGCCGCAACCGGCAATCAGAGGGCGGCAAACGAGGACATCTCCCTGTCGCTGAAAGGCGCCGCGAACCCCGGCCGGTCCAGCGGCACGCGGAGGCGACCGTTGACCACCTCGGGGGCAGCGCGCATTTCCTGGAATGGCCCGAGGTTGGGCACCAGCGCCGGCAGCTGCAGCGCGGGCGCGGCGGCGCTGCTCCGGGGAGTCCTCCATCCGGCGTCCGATCTTGAACTTCACCGCCCGCTGGCCCCGCTTCTGCATCGTCTCCAGCGCGCGGGCCACCTCCACGCGGGCCACGGTGTGGCGGTCGAAGAGCGAGAGGTACAGGGGGATCTCGCCGCGCGACGGTGTCCCAAGGAGTCGGGCCGCCGGTTGCCCGGCGATGCGGCCGAGCAGATCCAGGAACGCCAGCTCACCGGCGGTTCGCGTCCTGAGATTGTAGGTCGGTCACCGGCGACCTTCCGGCGGTCCCGCCCGGATTATCCGTGTTATGACGCGGGATGCGCTTGAATTTAGGTATTAAGCAGATGGGAGGGCGGGCTTCTTGAAACCGCGGTTCCCGGTGTTGGTCGTCTCCGGTCATCCTCACACGGGGCTTAAGGGGGACAAACCATGAGCTTCATATGGTTCGCGCTGGCGGCCCTTCTGGCGGGCTCGGCGGTCGGGGACGACGGGCCGTGGCCCGCGCCGGTCGCCGGTTTCTCCGAACCGAAGGCGGGCGAGCACCCGAGGCTCTTTTTCCGCAAGGCGGACGTGCCGGGCATTCGCCGCCGCGCCGCCGAGACGCCGGAGGGGCGGGCCATAACGGCGCGCCTGCGGATGCTCCTGGGCGACAACGGCGAATCAATGCCCGCCGTCTGGAATCCCAACTACCCGATCAACATAATCGCGAAGGGGCCCGGCTCGCTCCCCATTGGGGCGTTCACGATGTCCCACGCCGCCGGCTTCGGCATGCTCTACCAGCTCACGGGCCAGAAGAAGTACGCCGACCTGGCGAGACAGTGCCTGGAGAGGATGTTCGACCCCAGGCTTCACCGCGTGACGGCGGATGTCATCCAGCGTGACCGCTCCGGCCAGTGGGAGCCGAAGGGGGCGCGGTTCGCGGGCAAGAAGCCCTCCGAGGTGGTCATCGAGTACGGCGAGCCGGATCGTGACGAGCGCTACACATGGACTCATCCGGGCGCCGGGCTGCGCGTGGGGCCGATGATGGTATGGGTCGCCCTCGCCTACGACCTGTGCTACGATGCCTGGGACGAGGCGTTCCGCCTCCGCGTCGTGAAGGAGATCATCGATTACAATTATATGCCGGTGGACTACGACAAATTCGCCGAGGGGCACAAGGGCAACCTTACCATGGATCGGCTGGTCGACTGCTCCTATCCGCCGGAGAGCAACCATTTCGGTGCCTACATAGGAGGCGCCGGCACGGCCCTTTTGGCGGTGCGGCGCGACCCCGGCGCCGACGAGGCGCGCGTGGAACGCTGGCTCGCCAGGATAGAGAAACAGGCGCTGCGGCTGCTCACCGAGGGCTTCGGCGACCACGGATTCTTCGCCGAGGGCCACGGGCCCAGCCGCATGGCCGCCGCCACCGCCTTCATCCCCTTCCTGCAGGCGGCGCGGACGGCCTGGGGAAAGGATTTCGTCGGACCCAGGCCCAACGCCCAGTGGATAATGCTCCGATGGCCGATGGAGATCGTCGCGGGCGAGAAGCCCTGGTATCCCAATTACTATCCCAGCAGCTACGGAGCAGACTACGTCGAGCGCGGCGGCGAAGGTTACTGGTCGTTGGGCTTCGGGGCGCTCTGCAATGACGAGCATAAAGCCGCCATGCTCTGGACATACCTGTACGCCTTTGAACGTGAGCCAGCGGTGTTCGACGCCGAGATCTATCCCCACCACGCGCTCATGGCCCTGGTCAACTGGCCGATCGGCCTGAAACCGCGGAACCCCGGGGAAGTCATCGGCCACGTCAACGTGGACGGGTACATGGGCCACTACATGTTTCGCAAGCAGTGGCGGGACGAGAACGATCTCTACTTCAGCTTCTTTCTCAACCCGCGCGGCAAGCACGGCTACGTACGGGGACCTCGCAACGGCAACTTCGCCTTCTATGGTCTTGGGATCAGGTGCCGCTGGTCCCATGGCCTGGGGACGCCCCGCAAGGAAACGCATTTCCAGGCCTGGCCCGACGGCAGCGGGGTCCTCTCCTTCGAGCATGGGGGGCGGCCCGCGGCGACCTCGATCGCCGTCGACTACGGCGAGAAGTCTGGTGTGGACGGCGTGGTGGTCATCGCCAACCCCTGGTTCGCGCCGGAGGACCGCACGAAGGTGCACTGGAACGCGCTGAAGCCCATGCAGCGCCGCGGCGGCAAGGGCGCGCTGAGCTTCCAGGACGTGACCGTGGGCGGCGTGCCGTTCTTTCTCATGCTCATGCACTGCGGCGAAGCGCCAAGGGCCGCAGTAGAGGGCGATACACTGAAGCTGGGCGGCCAGACGTATCGGTTCGACGGCAGCAAACTTCTCCTCGGGAGATAGCCCCATGCTTCGGCGCTGGCAGCTTAGGGCTGGCTTCTGGGGCCTTATGGGCATTGTGGCCGCACGGGGCGCGGTCGCGGACGAACGGCCCGACGTGGCGGCTGCGATGAAGGAGACGGGGCTATCGTGTGGCCTCGCCGTGACCGTGGGCTGCGATGGAGCGATCGAGGAGGAAATTCTCAGGGCTGGACCCAACTGGATTCTTCTCAGCGTCGGCGGCGACATGGCGGCGGCTGACGTGCGGCGCGAGAGGCTCAGGACGCACGCTGGCCGGGCGGTCGTCCAGCCGCTCTTGTCGCCCGAGATACCCGTCTACAGGCGCGCCGCGGCGCTCCTGGTGGTGGACGCCGATGCGGTTGGCGCCGCGGCGCTGCCCGAAACCGAAATCGCTCGAGTCCTCCGCCCGTTTGGCACAGCGTGGGTCAGGCGCCGCGGGCGGTGGACCTCGCAGAGGGGCCAATGGCCGCAAACGATTGCGGACTACCCGCACTGGCTGGGGGACGCCGGGATGTCGGCCCAGGTGCGGGACCACGAGGCTGGCCCCGTGCGGAGCCTGCGCTGGACCACCCAGGGTACGAAGCAGTACAACGCTGATTCTATGGTCTGGATGGCCGGCGGCATCCTGGTGTCCAATCATCCCGACCGCAGCGAGTGGAAGCAGTGGAACCTGGGCGGTTTCGATGCGTTCACTGGCCTCCGGTTGTGGCGCCGTGCCGACCTCGGCCCGGGGGCGGGCCAAGGCCGCGATAGCCTCGACCACCATTACGCTGTGGCGATGGACCGCGGGCGCATCGTGGTCCCCGGCGTGAATGCCAGCGAGGTCGTGGCCTCGCTGAAGCCGGATGCGCCTCCGTGGGCGCTCCCTCAGGCGCTCAACAAGCACCGCAGGGACAGGCGAAGCGCCGGCAATCCCGAGTACCTGTTGGCCCTGGACCCAAAGACGGGGAGGACGCTCATGGCTTACGAAGAGGGGCCGGACCTAGTCAAGGAAGGGCCGGCGACCTCGCTCCTTCACGACGGGAAACTTATCGTGGCCGCGGGCAATGGGTTGTGGGTGCTCGACGCGACCTCGGGCAAGCGCCTGTGGCAGGCGCGCCATGAGGGCAGGCAACTGCTCTTCCCATCGGTGTACGATGGCCGAGTGGTGGTGGCCGTGGGTGAAAGGATTGGCATGACCGCGGCACACAGCAACTTCCTTGATTGGGAGGTCACGCTGGGTGAGGTCGTGGCCTATGACCTCGCCAGCGGGCGGGAGCGCTGGCGCTGGCGGTACGAGCACGACCCGGCCATCAGCCCTGGGCACCGGTGCACCCTCCTGGCCCACAACACCGGCCGCCTCTGGGTGTCGGTGCGACCGCACCCCACGAACACCAGGGTGAAGGAAAGCTGGACCCTGACCTGCCTTGACCCGGCCGTCGGCAAGCCGCTGTGGACGATCCGCCACCCAGAGCTGGGACCCACCGACAACTTTCTCCGCCTGGCCACCATCGGCGAGCACATCTTCGTGAGCCATGGGGCCGATGACCTTGTTGTGCGCAAGCTCGCCGACGGCGCCGCCGTCGCTTGGGGCAGGACGTATCAGGGCGCCTGCCTCACCGCCCGCGCATCCGCCGACTACGTCTTCCACTCCGCTGTAACAATCGGCGGCCAGCCGCCCTTCCTGGTGCACCGCGCCCACCCGGTCGCGGGCCGCTGCCACCTGGGCGCATTTCCGGGCCACGGGATGGTGCTCGCCGCTGGCTCGCGCTGCGACTGCGATCCCTTCCTTTACGGGATTTCCGCCTTCGGCTCCGACCCGCCGCCGGCAGCAGTCGAGCCCGTCACCATCTCCGGCGCTGGGGTTCCCCGGCAGGCCACCGACGGCGATGCCTGGCGCACGGCGCTGCGCGACGAGCGGCGCAGCGCCTGGTCCGAAAAGCCAATCGCTACGGAACTCAAAGAGATGTGGAAGGCATGCCTCGACGGCCTCCGGCCGGCCTCCGAGATCCTGGCCGCGCAGTGGGAGATGCACCCGACGGCCGATTGGCTCAGCGCCCCGGTGCTGGCGGATGGCGTTGTAGCCGTCTCTCTGCCACACGTCCATCAGGTTAGCTATTTAGACCCCTCGACGGGCACCGTACGGTGGCGATACCTGGCTGGCGGGCGGGTGAATGGGCCGCCGACCCTTGCCGGAGGGATGGCCGTGTTCGGCACGAGCGCCGGGTGGGTCGAAGCGGTCTCCACCGCTGATGGCCGGCCTGTGTGGCGATCGCTGGTCGCGCCCGGCACGCGGTTCCGCCTTGACAATGCCCAGGTCGAGAGCAGCCACGGCGTACCTGCGCCGGTGGCCGTGGTGGGCGAGCGGGTCTATGCGATGGGCGGGTCGCATTCGCACCTCGATGGCGGCTTCCGCTGGGCCGAACTCGACCTGAAGACCGGGCGCCTGCTCCGCCACGGGTTCACACCCACCACGCCACAGCCGTTCGAGTTTCGTTCAGCGGACAACAAGCGGCCCGGCAGGGGCTTCCCTTGCGAAGTGGACGGCTACCCGCTGGTCCAGCCTCACAAGCAGCACAGCCACTTCCAGCGCCTGCCAGGAACATACCCTTCCACCCAACTTGCAGTGGCCTATCCGGAAATACTATGCGGCGTCCTGACGCTCACGCCGGAGGGGTGGCTGGCCCTGGGCAAGATCGCGCTGGACCCCAAGTCCGGCACAATCCTCAAGGCCGGCAAGGACTTCGGCTACGTGGACAGCGGCCACTGGGGCAACGACCTGAAGGCGGCCCCCCGTTACCCTGTGGCGACCCAGGCCGGGTTGCTCGGCAAAGGCATGGATCAGGCCACGATGGGCGGCGTACGGGCGAAGCAGATCGCCTACCGCGAAAGACGCTTCGTCGCTCTGGCCTGCACCGCCCCTGGCGACTACGCCGCGCGCAGCCGCGTGCGGCTGCTTGCACTGTGCGAGATGCCACAGGACGGCAGCGGGAAGGCTAAGGTGGTCTGGGAAGTGCCCTGGGAGGGCCGAGCGCCCGAGATGCAGGACGTGCTTACAGGTCCTCAAGCGTTGGCCGTAGCGGGCAATGTCGTGCTTGTCGGATGGGGCAGGCAAGTGCGCCGCTACGGCTTGGCCAACGGCAAGCTCCTGGCGACCCTCGAACTCCCCGCGCCACTCGCCCACGGCGGCATCGCCATCGCAAACGGACAGGTCGTCGTTTCGTGCCAGGACGGCACCATCGTGTCGTACAAGTGACCCCAGAACTCAGGAGGTAGTAACGAAATGCCCGTTCACTCGCGCCGCCGTGCAAGCTCGATCACAGTCTTCATGCTGTTGGCTCTTCAGCGGGCGGTCAGCGCGGCGGCGCCGCAGGCCGACCCTGACCTCATCCCCGAGGCCCGGAAGCTGCTGGAGTATGTCCTGTCGGTCCAGGGCAAGAAGATCCTCAGTGGCATCTCGGGCTTCGGTGGCGGGCCGCAGGCCGTGCTCCACAAGACCGGCCGCGAGCCGGCCGTCTACGGTTCCGATATCTACGGCTTCCACCGCGATAACCCCCAGGCTCTACCACAATGTCGTCAAAGGCACCGTGGAGCAGTGCCGCCGATGGTGGCACCACAAGGGCGGCATCGTGAGCCTCCACTACCACTGGGGCATGCCCGGCGATCCCACCAACACCGCCTGGGGCGACAAGAATCGCGACGAACGCAAGCGGATCGACCTTGCCAGGGTGCTCACACCCGGCACCGAGGAGCACAAGAACACGATCGCCGACCTGAGCGTGACTGCGGACTACCTGAGGCAGCTCTGCGACGCGCGCGTGCCGGTCCTATGGCGCCCGCTCCACGAAATCGACGGGGGGCCCTGAACTCATGAAGCGTTCACCGGGGTTCGTCTGCGCGGGGGTGATCCTCCTGGCCGCCGCCACGTCGGCGCGGGCCGACGAGAAGTTCGTTCTCCCCGACGATCCGGCCGTGATCAACGTCCGCCGGCCCCCCTACAACGCCAGGGGCGACGGAGTGGCCGATGACACCGAGGCGCTCCAGAAGGCCCTGGACGACAGCTGCGGGATCGGCTCGCGGCAGACCAGGGCGCTCTACATCCCCAATGGCACCTACCGCGTGACGCAAACCTTGGTCGTCAAGTCCGCCTTGGGCCCATGGCTCTACGGCCAGAGCCGCGACGGCGTCGTCATACGCCTGGCCGACGGCGCGACCGACTGCAATTCCGTGCTCCGCACCCATCCGCGGGAGAGCGGGAAGACCTCCGCGGACTGGTTCATGCGGAACCTCCGCAACTTCACGATCGACGCCGGCAACAATCCCAACACCGACGGCATCCGGTACTATGCCACCAACACCGGCATCCTCCAGAACGTCCGCGTCGTCGGCCGCGGCAAGATCGGCATCAACGCGGGCTTCCTCGATCAGAGCGGTCCCAACCTCATTCAGGACGCCCTGGTCGAGGGATTCGAGACCGGCATACAGTCCCAATGGATCTGGGGGCAGACTCTCTCGCGCGTCACCATCCGCAACTGCACCAAGTTGGGCCTCTACGTCACCGCCAACGCCGTCGCCGCGGAGGATCTCGTGGTGGAGAACACCCCGCTGGCGGTCTTCTGCGACTACCCGAATGACTGGACCTGGTGGGGCGGGGTCCTGGCGATCGCGGGCGGGCGCTTCAGCGGCGGCGATCCCGGCGGACCGGCCGTGCGCAACCGGAGCGTCCTCTACGCCAGAGACATCAAGACCAAGGGGTTCAAGACGGCCATAGAGAGCTCCACGAAAAGCGGCAACGCCGCCGGACCGGATGTGGCCGAGTACTCCTCGCATCCCGCCAGAAAGCTCTTCGACGCCCCGGACCGCGCCATGAATCTCTCCGCGCGGCGCGAGCCGGCGGTGCCGTGGGAGACCGATCCGTCCAGATGGGTTTGCGTCAACGACTACGGGGCCGTCCCCGGCGACAACAAGGACGACACGGAGGCATTCCGCAAGGCGTTCGACGCGGCCGCCGCCGCGGGCAAGACGACCGTTTACATCCGCGGCGTCGGCGGGCCGGATCCCAACTGGTACAATCTCGAAGGCGAGATACGCGTCCGAGGTGGCGTGCGCCACGTCCTGGGGCTCGGGTTCGGGCGCGTCCTGGGGGGGAAGGGCGGCCGGTTCGTCGTCGCGGACGACTCCGCGCCTGTGGTGAAGTTCCAGAACATCGACTCCTTCGGCGGGCCGCCGGTCACGCTCGAGAACCGGTCCGCCGGCCGGATCCTGGTGGCCGACAGCTGCGGGGTCAGCATTCTCGGCACGGGGAGGGGAGACATCTTTCTCGTCAACTGTCCGGCTCATGTGGAACTGCGCGCGCGGGGTCAGAAGTGTTGGGCGCGCCAGCTCAATCCGGAGGGCACCGACGACGTGGGCCTGGTCCGCAACGCCGGGGCCGACCTGTGGATCCTGGGCATGAAGTGCGAAGGGAAAGGGGTTCGGGTCCGCACATCGGACGGCGGTCGCACGGAGGTCTTCGGCGCCTTCATCTACGGGCCGGGGGACTTGAAGAAGGACGACACCAGGCCGATGTTCGACGTGGAGGACGCCTCGTTGTGCGTCATGGGCATCCGCGAGATAAACTTCGGGGGCAACACCTATCCCGTCAAGGTCCGCGAGAAGCGCGGCGGCGAGGTCAGGACGCTGGGGACACCGTCCGGCGAGCACGGCTGGATCGGCTGGCCCCTCTTCAGCGGCTGGCAGGCCCCGAGGCGTTGATGGGCGGCGGGTTGTCGCCCGGCTCCTCGCTTTAAATATCCGGCAGGTTTTCCTTCCCGGCGGGCGCTTATTGTTGGAGATCCGAGCGTGGGCGCCGCAAAGGATCCCCCGCGGGACGACGAGCTTCTGGCGGCCCGGCTGGACGGCAGGTCGGAGGCGGCCCCGGCGGCTGCGGCGGGCGCCGGGGCGGCGGCGAGCCGGTTCGAGCAGGCCCGCCGGCACCGAAGGTCCGGAGTAATCCCAACGGATCCTTGAACGAGAGGACGTACTGGTTCGGCAACTCGTTCCGGGGAGGCGACCGGCACAAGGGGAAGTGGATCCAGCTGGACGTCGGCGACATCTTCGTCTTTCCCGACGGACGGGTGGTGACGAACTGCGCCTGCGACGAGGGCGGCCGCGCCATCGGCTTCTACAGGGACGGCGACGCGGTCGGCAAGGTGGACGATTACACCGCGCTTACGGGGGGGATCGCGGTCGCCGCGGACGATACGTACCTCTTCGCTCTCCGCACGGAGCGCAAGCTCGGGGAGAGCGATCCCATGTGGCACGGGGTGGCCCGCTACACGCTGGAGGGCAAGCCCGCCAGGTGGCCCCAAGGGGAGGGCCGGGTGCGGAACGTGCTCTTCCTCCATCCTCCCGCGGACAAGGGGGGGCAACCACTCACGGGCGTGGCCGCCCGCGGCGGGGAGCTCTTCCTGTCGGATTCGCTGAGCCGGTCGGTCAGGATCTACGGGACAGCCGACATGGCGTCCCGGCGGGAGTTCAAGCTGGAGCCGGAGACCGACACGCCGCTCAAGATGGTCTTCGACGCGGCGGGGCGCCTCTGGATCGGCCAGAGGTCGGCCGGCGGCGGGCGCCGGATCAGGGCCTACGACGCGCAGGGCAGGTACCTGGGTGTGGAGATCGCCGATACGTAAGCACCACCGGGTTCGGGCCCTACGGCGGCGGCAACGGGTTCGGGGCCCAGATCAGGAAATTCGATCCTTCGGGGAAGCTCCTCTGGATGCTGGAGGGGCTGGAGTTCGTGGACTCGGCGGACGCCGATCCGGCCGACGACCGCCAGGTCTTCACGAAGGACTCCCGGTACGAGCTGGATTACACGAAGGCCACCGGTGAGGGTTGGCCCCACGCGGGGTGGGCGCACAAGGCGTGGACGGTTCACCGGTTCAAGTATCCCAACGACCCGCGCCTGCACATCCGGCAGGAGGGGGTCAGGGTGGTCCGCCTCCGCGACGGGAGGAAGCTCCTCAGCTGCCAGTGGGACGGGCACTTGGCGGTTTACCGTTTCGACGGGGAGATCGCGGTCCTGGCGGCGGTCTTCGCGCGCCGCGGATCGAGGCGCGACAAGTGGCCCCCGAACAACCCATTCGAGGACCGCGCCTGGATGTGGGCCGACGCCAACGGCGACGGCGAGTTCCAGGCGGGCGAGTTCGCGGCGGTCGCCGAGAGGGGGATCGACGTGATGCGGGCGTGGCACCTGGACGACGAGGGGACGGCCTGGATCGGGGAGCAGAAGGGGACGATTCATCGGTTTCCGCCGCAGAAATCCGGCCCGATGTACTCGGTGGGGTCGCGGACGCTCATGAAGGCGCCGCCGGAGGTCACGCACATCCGGTTCATGAAGTACGTCCCGTCCTCGGACACGATGTACTTGGCGGCGTACTCGAAGGAGAATCCCATGGAGACGTGGTATCCCATGTCGCGGGAGATCCGGCGGTACGATCGCTGGTCCGGCGAGCGGAGGCACGTCTGGACGATCATCCTGCCGTACCGGTTCACGAACAACCGCTCGAAGGACATCCAGCCGATCAGCTTCGACGTGGCGGGTGACTACGTGTTCGTCGCGTTCGACTGGGGCTCGGACGAGCGGCGGCGGAACGGCGAGATCGTGGCCTACAGGGCTTCCGACGGTTCGCGGGTCGGCAGCTTCTGGGTGGGGCCGGAGGTAGGAGGTCGGAGCGGCTGCATCGATTTCGGCAGCGCGATCCACGCCCGCCGGCGGGCGGACGGATGGTATGTGGTCTTCGCCGAGGAGGACGAGTTCGCGAAGATCGTGTACTACCTCTGGAAGCCTTGAGGGGTTCCCGTGGTCACGCTCGTGCTGATGTTGCTGGTAGGCCGGGATACCGGGGGGGCCGTCGCTTGGGACGGCTCACTGGTCATCGACTGCGGCGATCTGGGGTATTCCGAGGGCGGCGTCTGGGAGGAGGGCGGCGACGGCTGGGAGCGGCGCGGGCAGAGCCCCAGTCTCGGCCGCCAGACCAAGGCCGACGGGGCGTGGGCCCGGTGGATCCCCAAGTTCGCCGCCGGGATGGACTTCGAGGGACGAGATGAGTCCCTCGTCCCCCTTGTCCTGTCCCAACCGCGGTGGTACGCTGGTAAGGTCATGGATTCGCAAGAAGACATCATGCGGGAGGAATTCCGGCGTCTCCTGGCGGAAAACCGCTGCCGGTGTCTCTGGTTCCTGCGCGAGGATTACGTCCCGGGTACGGTCCCGGAGATGCTGCGTGTACTGGAGCAGATCCGGCGACACGGGAACCTCGAGGCCTTCCGACGGGCGGGGGCGATCAAGCAATGGCTCTTACGGAATTCCAGCGGCGCGTCTGCCGTCTAATCGCAAAGAACCGGATCGACCTGGGCGAAAGCTACGTCGCCGGGGGCGTGGCGCTGAACACCCTGACCGAGGCCTCCCGCGTTTCCCGTGACATCGATCTGTTCCACGACACCGCCGCAGCCCTGCAGGCCGCTTGGACTGCGGATCGGACCCGACTGGAGGCTGAGGGCATTTCCGTGCAGGTCGTTCGGGAACGGCCCTCCTTCGTGGAGGCCCGGGTGTGGCAGGGACAAGACTACGTGCTGATGCAATGGTCCCAGGACAGCGCCTTCCGGTTCTTCCCGCTGGTCAGCCACGAGGAACTGGGGTTGACCCTGCACCCGTTCGACTTGGCGACGAACAAGGTGCTGGCGCTGGTGGGCCGGCTTGAGGTGCGGGATTGGATCGACGTAATCACCTGCAACGACCGGATCCAGCCGCTGGGCTATCTGGCCTGGGCCTCCAGCGGCAAGGATCCGGGATTCGGACCGGCCTCGATCCTTGAACAGGCCGGACGTTCCGCTCGCTACTCGCATGACGAAGTGAGGTCCCTTTCGTTCGAGGGTGGTCCCCCCGACGCGGCAGCGCTTTCCCGGGCGTGGCACGCGATGCTTCGGGAGGCCGGGGACATTCTGGATCGATTGCCTTCGGACAAGGTCGGCACGTGCGTCTTGGACGAGGGCGGAAACCTGTTCCGGGGAGGGGCGGCAGAGCTGGCCGAAGCCCTCTCAGGGGGACGTATCCGGTTCCATCGGGGGCGCATCAAAGGGGCTTATCCCTCCATAATGTCCCCTCCCGGTTTCCGGTCCCCTATGCCCGGCGAGTGACTGTGACATAGCGGCGGGTGGACCGGATCGGGGGCTCCGTTTTTAGTCATCGACTTCGGCAGGGTCCCGCTGGGCGGCTCATCCTCATGGGCAGGCCCTACCTCATGCTGGGTGGCGAGCTGGAGAAGACATCCGCTCTGGAGCCCAAGGAGGGGAAGTTCGACTTCTCCGTCATCGACGCGCTCCTTGAAGGGGCGCGGGAGGTGCTTCAGCGCATGGCCCCGGATAAAGCAGTGTCCCTTGTGGACTAGTTCGGCCGATGGATGCCCCCCGACCAGCGAGAAAACCGGATCAAGCAGGCGATGGACCGGCTCGACCAACTGGGCCTGGCCCGCCGCAGGAAGGTCACCGGCTGCTGGAGGAACCCGAAGCTCCTCACCTTCGCACGGTACATCCAGGGCCGTCTGGACGCCTTGGAGATTCCGGCAGGGCCCTTCGGTCGGAGGGACCTCATCGACGCGGCCACCGGAGCTTGGGCCTCCGGCGAGGACCGCCTCAACGTGGAGGCCGGTATCCGACCGCGTCGCGCAGGCGGGTCACGTCGCCGTCCGCGATCACTACCGCCACCCATGGCACCCCCGCCTTGAGGATCCTGGCCTCCCACGAGACCGTTGCGGTCTTACCGGCCGCGAGGTCGACCTTATGCTCTGGGAGAACGGATTTCGCCCCACCACCCATTGGAGCTGGAGGCGGCAGAGATCCATCAGGTCGCGCCGGTTCCGGAGCCGCGCGGCCGTGGAGAGGGCTTTCGCCTGCGACAAGAGGACGCCAAAGTGCCCGCGCATCTCTCCCCACACCGGGAAACGCCGCAGGTAAGGCGTATCGGAAAGCTTCAGCCCGTTGCCCACGTGGGTCGGATTGTCCTGCAGCCGGTAGACGCCCGCGGGCAGCAGGCCGTAAGGCTCCTGGAACGACGCCGCGGCCCTCTGGTACTCGGAATGGATCGCCACCGCCGCGTACCAGCGTATCCAGTCGGGGTGATCCGGCTTCAGCCGGCACAGCTCCGCGAGCGCCACCACCGGCGCCTGGTCGTGCCCGCGGTGGAAGTAATTGAGGATGCGGTCGCGCCGCGGACTCGTGTAGAAGAACCCCGTCAAGGGGATGGTCCACGCGGGCCAGGCGGTCTCCTGCGACTCGACCAGGAGACGGGCGAGCTCAATCGCCTTCTCCGCGTACTTCTCCTCGCCCGTGGCCCGGCCCAGTTCCACGGACGCCAGGGCCACCGCCCCGAGCGTCTCCACGTTGGGATTCCGCAGGTTGCGCGTCGCGAACTCCCAGTCCTCGCGGGCCGCCTTGAGGCTGCGCGCCGCCCGCGCCGGGTCGGCGGGCTTGAGGGCGCGCGCCGCGGCGGCGCATGCCGACGCCCCCACCGCGTTTTCCGCGGGGCCGCCTCCCGCCTGCCCGAACGTGTCGTCGGCGGTGCCCACCACGCAGTCGGTCCAGTAATCCATCGTGGCCCAGTTGACGCGCCGTCCGTCCCCGAAGCGCGTCTTCTCGACCCATTCCAAGCCCCACATCGCCTCCTTGGCGAGACGGTCGGCGAGCGCCCGGTCGCGCGCCCGCAGCGATTCCGCCAGCGTGAACATGGCGTGGACCGCCTCGCCCGTGTTGATGATGCCCTGAGAGAGGTCTCCCGCGTCGTGCCAGCCGCCGTGGATGGGGATGCGGCGTCCGCCGCTCTCGGCCTGCCGGTCGAGGTGGCAGGCGTCGTGGACTCCCGCGATCCTATCCCCGCAGCGCTCGCCGTAGAAGAAGTTGACCGTCTTCCACACCGTTCCCTGCCAGCAGTCCGCCGCGATCCGGAAGGGCTGCGTCGTCACTCCCCCAGTCCGGAGGATGTAGTTCCCCGGCCGGCGGACCTCGCTGAAGTCCAGCACTTGAAACTCGCCGAGCGGCGTCCGTTCCGCCCGAAGCGCCTTCGAAAGGACCGTCTTCCCCCCGGGCTGCTCCACGAGTTCAAATCGGTCGGCCTTCAGCCCGCCGGCTATCGCCGTCTTGGGGGCTTCTGGCTCGTAGCCGCTGTGGCAGAAGGCGATCCGCCCCGGCCACACGTCCCACCCTTCGAAATGATCCGCATCGACCCGCTTGCAGCTCCAGGCGATCCCAGTCGAAGGACACCAGCTCAGAGGCGCCCGGTTCGTTCCCCTGGAGCCGGTAGATCAGGTCGAGTCCCGTCACCTTGTCGCGCGTGAGGTGGGCGATCTCCCAGACGATCTGGTTCCACTCCCCCGGCCGCACCAACGCGTAGTGCATCGGCCCGTGGGTCCACATCCGCGGGATCTTTTCCCGGCCGTCGTTGCGGAGCGCCGACCTCTGCAGGTCCACAGGCATGGGCATGGGCGGCTCCTGTGAAGAAGTCCAGCCGACACCCAGCAGGAGCACCGCCGCAACCGCTCTTTTCATTTCCCTCCCGGCCGCGTCATGATAGAGGCGCAGGGCTGATTGAGCCCATTCAGCCCGGTGGATAGTATAGCCGCAGGTGAGGGGGAACAATCTGATCATTCAGGGACCGCGGCCTTTCAGAAGAGAATGTCACCCGGTTCAAACCCGATCCCGCGCTCCATTGCAAGCCCAATGCGCCACCGGGGTGTACCGGGAAGGGATTAACGCACCACCAGCCTGATCCGCCCGGCAGTCACCCCCGTGAGTCTTCAGGCGCCATTCGAGATAGTCGTCGACCGCCTTCCTCCAGCCCCGCCCACCAGCGAGACAGCGCCTCCAGCGACGGGGCCTGATCGCCGGCAGACCTCGGTCCCTCTCCAGGTCCTCGCGCCACGTCGAAATACAGTCCGTACGAGGATGTCGTTCATGGGAGCCGAGACGAAGGTGCGCGGGACCGGATTGATCTCCTCGTTGAGTGTCTTCTTGGCGGCGGCGCAGAATTCCTTGTAGTACCATTGATGGAAGGCGCGGGTGTCACGGTAGGGCGCCGGGCTGACCTTCTCCGGCCCGAATTCCTTGGGCAGCTTCTTGGGGATCATCCATCCGTCGACCGGGTCGGGATTCTTCCCGCTGAATTCGGCCGCCAAAGGTATGTCCTCCCGCCGCTTGAAGCTCGTCCCCCAGGCCGCGTTAAGGGTCTTGAGATCCGGTTGTTTGCTCTTTAGAAACCACTGGAAGATGCGGCAAGCCTTCCCGGGCGCAGTCGGGGAGTCCTTCCAGACGTACGTGGCGCCCTACCCCCCTTCGAAGCCGGACTCCTCGCCGAATGACGCCATCATGCAGGCGGGAGCGGAAACCACGTGTTGGTGCCGACCCCCTCGAAGTAGTGGCGCATCCCCCATCGTTCGCTGGTGTAATCAGGCTGGGCTGGCTGTGGCGATGTTCGTCCATGTCGACCAGCGGACGTCCTGCGCGCCGCCGCCGACTCCCCGCCCTGGGAAATCATGCACCCCGAATCGCACCTTCCCCGACCACGGTTCCTTCGAGTCCGCAGTCACCGTGAAGGCGATCTTCTCGCCGGTGCGGCAGCCTGGTTTGTCCGCGGCGATCTTGAGATCGATCGCCCTTCCGACGGGGATGAAGGCGAAAACGGCCTGCGAGACCTCCTCGGCCAGGACCGCCTCCGTGCCCAGGCCCCTGCGGCAGGCCGCGTAGACGAGGCCCGCGTGCCGGTCCACGAGCGCCCGGAATGCCTCCTCGGACCGGTCTTGCGCGAGCATGCCCAGCAGTTCGGGGTCAGTCAGGTCGCGCATCGGTCGGCCGCCGGAAACGCCGGCTCCAAGGGAGAGTCCCCGCAGGGGCGGCGGGGTGGGGATATTTTACGAAAAAAAACGCCGGTTCAGATGATGAAGATCAGCGTCAGCGCGGCGAAGATCGGCAGGAAGACGGCCGCGGACCACCCCATGTAGCCGAAGAACGAGGGCATCGGTATGCCCGCCCGCTCGGCGATCGCCCTGATCATGAAATTCGGGCCGTTTCCGATGTAGGTCGTGGCCCCGAAGAAGACCGCCCCGAGCGAGATGGCCGCCAGGACGGCGTGGGTCGTCCCGGCCACCTCGTCTGGCAGGTACTGGGCTGTGGAGAGGAAGGTCAGGTAGGTGGGCGCGTTGTCCAGGAAGGCGGAGAGCAGGCCCGTGGCCCAGAAGTACTGCCACGGTTCCGAGACGCCCAGGGACGCCCCCCGAGCGCGCAGGACGGCCAGGGCGGGGATCATGGCGGTGAAGATGCCGGCGAAGAGGACGAGGACTTCCACGAACGGGTGCCAGGAGAATTCGTTCGATTCGCGTATCCGGCGCGGCGTCAGTCCGAGGGAAATCCCCGCCGATGCGGCCATGGCGAGGCTCTGAAAGAGCAGCGAGGCGGTTTCGCCGTACTTGGGATAAATCCAAGCCCCGCTTGCGTATATTACACCGATTATCCCGAGCAGTAACGGCAGGTTGAAGGTCCCCTGGATGCGGAGCGGCCCGCGGTGTTCCGCCGCCTCGTCGCGGCCTGCGCGCGGAGTGGGACCTTCACGGCGGCTGAGGCGGCTGTCGTACAGGTAAAACACCACGAGGAGCGCCCCGACGACGGCCAGCCATTCCTTCCAGAGACGGAGCGTCCACTCGAAGGGCACGCCCCTTAGGAATCCAAGGAAAAGAGGCGGGTCGCCCAGGGGGGTGAGGCAGCCGCCGCAGTTGGCCGCGACGAAGATGAAGAAGACCACAAGGTGCACGCGGGATTTCCGCGGCCGGTTAGCCCTGAGGAGTGGGCGTATCAGGAGCATGGAAGCGCCCGTCGTGCCTATGAGGTTGGCCAGCGCCGCGCCGAGCGCCAGCAGCGCCGTGTTCGACATGGGGGTCCCCTTTAACGACCCATGCACCAGGATCCCTCCGGAGACGACGAAGAGGGAGCCCAGCAGGCATACGAACGCCGCGTACTCCAGAGCGGTGTGGCCCAGCAGTGACGCGTCCCTGAAAGCGATGTATACCCCCGCCGGCAGCCCGAATGCGACGCTCACGACCGCCTTGTTACTGTTCTCGTGCCACCACCGGGGCGCCAGCAGCGGCATCGTCGCAATCGCCAGCAGAAGGCCAGCCAGCGGCGTCACCGTCCAGAGGGGCATGTCCTGGGCGTTCGCGATGGCGATTGTCGCGGTCAGGATCCGCCTCCCGGCGCCTCAAGCCCTGTTGTTGCGCGCGGCGCCTGGCCGGTTCCGATCATACGGGCGCTGCCACGATCGGGGCCTGTTTGGAGTTTTTCCTCCTGGCCGGCTCGGACGGGCGTCCGTCGGAAGAAAGCCCCACGAGGGATTCTCCCTCCCAGCGGTAGCGGAGGCGTGGTCGTCGCGCCGACGACGCGATTTCGACGGCGTAGGCCGCCAGCAGCGGCAGCGAGACGCTGGGCTCGACCCATGCCATGGCGAATCGCGCATCCTTCCTGACCTTTCCCCAGGACTGGGCCTCGGAGAGCGTCGATCCCGACAGGCCCCCGTCCTGCGTCACCGCCGTGGTGACCTGCACGGCGTAAGAGTGGCCTCCCTGTGATCCGAAGATGTAGCCCATCACGACGGCGTCGTTTATGTAGTTCTTCGGCACGCCGCCGGCCACGTAGATGGCGGCCGTCTTGGGGGACTTGGCCACCACCTGGGCGATCTCGTAGTTGTCGCGTATCGAGTCGATCGACAGGGGCGTTCCGCCGGCCAGCGCGCGCCTCTTGTGGTGTTCGGTGAGGCCGATGCCGATGGAGCTGTCGTTGATCGCCGGGCAGAAGATCGGCACGCCCAGCTTGTGGCACTGGTAGACGATGGATTCGGGGTCGTTCAGGCGCGAACCCACGGCGTCCAAAAAATCCCGGCTCGAGTGCGAGCCCGGCGGGAGGTCGTCGGCCACCCGGCCGCACCACATGTCGGTTTCCCAGAAGCGGTCCTCGTCGACGTAGGTGTCGTAGATGCGGTTGATGTGGAGGTCGCGAAGCATCCGGTCGTCCGCCTGCGGGCTTCCCTGATAGTGGCGGAAGCCGCGGGCCTGGTAGATGTCCTGATACATGACGGCGCCCGTCGAGACCACGACGTCCACGACGTTTTCGACGATGAGATCGCGTATGACGCGCCTGAGCCCAGCGGCGATCAAGGGGCCGGCGAGTCCCAGGAAGATGGTCGGCCGGTCGGCGTCCTCGAGCATGGCCTTGATCACGCGCGCGCACTCACCCATGTTCCTTGCCTGGAGCGACATCCCCTGCATTTGCTCGAGGAGCTCGCATATCGTCATGCCCCTCCTTATCCGCAGGTTCTGGACCGGGGTGGAGAGCAACGCCTGTTTCCGTCTCCGCGCGAGGGTTCCCAGTTGGGGGTTGGCATGCGCCGTCGCGCATCGGTTTTTCCCGGCGTTCATCGATCACCCCCCGATGCCCCCGTGCCGGACTGGTCGCCGCCGGCGGAGATAGTTGAGGTTTTCCTCGGGTTCGCCGTCATCGTTTTCCAGTAGCAGTATGCGATCAGGTACGTGATTGCCGCCCATGTCGCCAGCATGAATATCAGCGCATCCGTCGACATAAACCCTCCTTTCGGTGGTCCCCGCGGTTGCGGGGACGGACATCCACACCGCTAGGTCGGGGCAGGGGGCGGTGTGGAAAGGTGTAATGCGCGCGGGGGGGAGCGGTGGTTCTGGGGCATCCCGAGGAGCCTGGTCCTCAGGTAATCGGGTTTGGTATGTTCGGCGCAGAGCTCCAGCCGTCCTCCCGGAAGTGGGTTCGCGGCCGTGGCCGCCGGCGACGGGCTTTCGACTGAGTCGGCGAGGTCGAGCAAATAATTTTCCGTTGTTCCAGCTATTTGCTCCATAAACCTCGCTTGATTGGGATTGTAATACGGCATGAAAACATGTCAATGGGAATATCCGGCGCCGCGCGCGGGCCGGATGAGACCGAAGCGTGCGGTAACCGCGGCGTTCGCTCGCGCCTCGAAGCGCTATCCGTCGAGCTTCCAGCCTTCCCGGTATTGCCGGCTCATCAGCCTGTCCGCCTCGGGATCCCCGCTCTTGCCGGTCCTGCCGTCGTACTTGATCTTCCTGCCGACGCGGTATGCCACGAGTCCCAGCAGCATGGTTTCGATCAACTTGCCCGCGTAGTCGAAGTTGCAGGAGGTCTTCTTGCCACCCTTGCAGGCGCGGATCCATTCCGCGTGGAAGCCGCCCATCGGGGGAAGCTGCTTTTCCTTGGGTCGCGGCGTGTAGTGCGCCAGGTCGCCGCCCGGGAGCGGATAGAGCTTGTTGTGGCTGAATCCCGCCACGAGGACGGCCTTGGTCCCCTTGAACATGGCGCCGTGGTCGATCTTCCTCAGGTTGGCTTCGGGATGGGGATCCTCGGGCATCATGCCCCCCTGGTACCAGTGGAGGCGGATCGCTGGCCGCCAGTCATTCGCCGGGATGTCCCATGAGGTGTGAAGTTCGACCGGGGCGATCGCGGGATTGAATTTTTCTCCCTTGCCCTCGGCCGACGTGGGCAAATCGGCGTCCAGGGCATTCCAGGCGAGATCCATGGTGTGGCTGCCCATGTCTCCGACCTGTCCGCTGCCGAAGTCCCAGTACTTGTTCCATTGCAGGCAGCCGCCGAAATAGCCGGGGTTGTAAGGATGGAACGGGGACGGACCGATCCAGAGGTCGTAGTGCAGGTACGACGGCGGATCGCCCTCGGCGGGCAGGTAGTCCTTTCCCCTGATCTGCCGGTTGCCCCAGGCGAAGGCCTCCTTGAGCACTCCGACGGCGCCGTCGAGGACCTTCTCGCGCACGCGGTTGAAGTTCTCGTTGGCGTGCCGCTGGGTGCCCACCTGCGTGGCCACCTTGTCTTTTCTCTTGAGGTAGTTGGCCCTGACCACGCGCGCCTCCTCCACGGAGTTCGCCAGCGGCTTCTCGCAATAGACGTGCAGGTTCCTGTTCAAGGCCCAGTTGGTCACGAATGCATGGGTGTGGTCGGCGGTCGAGCAGACTACGGCGTCGAGCCCCTTCTGGTCGAGGCATTTCCTCCAGTCGACGTACTTCTGGGCGCCGGGGAACTGCTTGGCCGCCTTCTCCAGATTGTTCTCGTTGACGTCGCAGAGCGCGACTATGTTTTCACCCTTGACGGCGTCCGTGTTGGCCTTTCCCCGCCCGCCTACGCCGACGATCGCGATGTTGAGCTTTTCGTTCGGCGAGCCGCCGGAGCTGAGTATCAGGACGCCTGCGCCGGCGGTCCCCAGGAATTCGCGGCGATTCATCATCGACTTGCCCTCCGCAATCGATCCCGGCCCCTAATCTAGATAACGGAAGCGGCCTTGAAATGTGGCAAAGAGCGCGAGGATCTAACGCAGGCGCCTCCGGAGCTCGTCGAGGAGGTACGTGACGAGCCGCGAGCGGTCCCTGAACGGCGCCCGCGCCGCCGCAGCCGGGCCTTCGGGAGGTCTGAACGACACCGGCACCCACGAGCCGCGGCCGTCACCGGCTCGGATCTCGCCCGCTACCACTACCCAACAGTTCGACGGCGGATCCGAATCTGCCAGGAGGTTCACGCGCTCTTCGGCCGTCGCCGCCGCGCCCCAGCGGTCGTCCGGGACGCGCAGCATCCGCCGCATGATTTCTTCGGTGGGCGCGATGTGTGCCCCCTGGAAGACCGATCCGGCGCCTTCGACGCCGTTGAGCGCCGCCGCCAGCGCGCCGCCGCTGCCGACCTCCGCCAGCGCAAGCGACGAGCCGCGCCCCTTCAAGAGGCGTATGACGCACTGCTCCAGGGAGGATCCGTCGCAGGAATACAGGTGTTCGCCAAGACATGCCTCGACCTTGCGCCTGAATTCCTCGAGCCGCCGCCGGTTCTCGGGCGTGTCGTCCGGCAGGGAGAACCGGAAGTCCACGCGGTCGGCGTCGAACGTCGAATAGAGCACGGCATCCGGGGGCGGCGGCGCGTGCGCCTTGAGCGTCTGGTCGATCTGGGACTGCCCGAGCCCGATGAACCTCAGCGTGAGCGAGCAGCCGGGGGGACGGATCCCGAATCGCCGGTTCAGATAGGGCAGCAGCTCCTTCTCGACCATGGGTTGCAGCTCGCGTGGAGGGCCGGGCAGCGCGACCGTCACGAGTTTCTCCTGCTCGAATACGAGGCCCACGGCGGTGCCGTGCGGATTCTTCAGATAAGTGCCCGACGCTGGCACGCGCGCCTGGCGCCTGAGGTTGGCCCGGAGCTCCCCTGAGCCGCCGGCGTAACGCCTCTGCAGCTCCTTCACCACGTCGGGCTCCTCCTTCAAAGGGACGCCGGTGAACTCCGAGACGGCCTCCCTGGTGATGTCGTTGTCGGTAGGCCCCAGGCCGCCGGTGACGATGATGAGGCCCGCGCGTTCCGAAGCGAACCGGAGGACCACCTTGATGTCGGCCATCCGGTCGTCGACGATCATCGATCCGGCGCAGCGCATGCCCAGGGGATTGAGGGCTCGGGTCAGGAAGACCGTGTGTGCATCCGGGTAGGTGCCTTCGAGCAGCTCGCCGCCGGTGACGACGATGAAATAATTCATTTCGCCGGCGGCGCCTGCCGACACGCTTGGGGGACGAGTGGCCGCAAGGGCCGACAGGCAGAGCAGGAATGCGCAGGCCGCCCGAACGAACACCGGTCGGCTCCTGAGAACCGAATCAGCTGGGGAAAGCATAGTGCACTGCGGGCAATTTTGCAAGTAATCCGACACCGCTGACGGGGCGGTCATCTCTTGGGGAATCTGCCTAGCCCGTCGCAGAGCGGACAAGGGAACGGCGTCCGGGCGAAGGCGGCCCCGGTCCCATCGCATCTCTTGCAGATGTGGGCCGTGAGGAACGCCTTGTACTCGCCGGTGGGAATGGTCTTCCTGACCTTCGCGCCGTTGCAGGCGGGACAGGCGGTGTAACGCCCCCCGCGGCATGCCGGGCAGATCACCTTCTTCTTCTGCTTGCAGACACGGCAGGGGATGGGATACTCCTCCTCGTCGGTTACGCTGCCGGTGCCGTTGCAGTTGTCGCACGGGGCCATGGCCGCGCCGCCGCATTTCTTGCACAGCACGCGGCCCTCCCCCTTGCAGTCCGCGCACCAGTGCGCGTCCTTAGTCTGACGGATCACCTGGTCGCAGAACTCCCCGATCGGCGTCCCCTTCGCCTGAACCCACAACTTGCGGAAGGCCTCCGTCACCGCCCGCGGGTCGAATTCGTCCCCGGCGAAGGCCGTCAATGCCGCCAGCAGCCTTGTACCGACGTCGGGGGTCCCCGAGGCCGCCTCGACCGCGCGCCTGAGATCGAGCGCCGATTTCGCCTCGGCCAGCTGCTGGGCAAGGATGACCTTGGGCAGCTCGGCCGGCGGGCCCCATAAATCCCCCCACTTGGCGGCCTGAAGCCTCGCCGCCCTGGCCGCGGCAGGCTCGGGCTTCTGGCCCGCGACCAGGAGCGCCTCGATGTGCGCGCAGGCGAAAAGCTGAAGCGCCTCCACAGGACCATCCCCGGCCGCAGATATCTTCTTCCCCAGCTCCCCCAGCGCACCCTGGTGCTCCGCTGCACCCATCGAGTCAGCCTTCTCCAGCGGCAGCGCCCCCAAGTACTTGTCCAGCGCCTCCACCAGAGAGTGTCTCAGGCCCCTCTGAATCTCCACCTTCACGGCCTTGACGAACGAACCGCCCCCGATCGACACCCTCCCGTCCTTGAGAATCACCACGCGCACGCCGCCGGCGCCTTGGAACACCGTGCTGCCCCCCTCGCCGCCGCGCGCCTGCCCGTCCAGGTTCTCGTACGTCACGTTCTCAGTCTTCACCGTCAGCCGGTCGTGCTCCAGACCCCACGCGCGCTCGTCGCAGGCCAAAAAGACCTCCGCCGCCCGCCACAGCGGCGACCGCGACGCAACCCTCGAAAAAACAGCGGCCGCCGCCGCGCGCCTCCCCAAGTCCACCCTCAGCGCGGCGCTGCGGAGCACCTCCAGCGATTCCGCCGACGGAGCCGACGACGGGGCCGGAGCGGGCGGGGGAGGAACGGGTACGGGCGGGACGGGCACGGGCGGCCCGGGGTCGGTCGCCGGCGGGGGGACCGGGACAGGGACGGACGTGGCCTCCTCTCGCCGCTTCTTGGCCAGCAGCCTCTCCTCCTCCAGCCTGCGCGCCAGCTTATCCAGCTCCTCGCGGTGCTGCGGCCGGACGTACTCACCCGAGACCGTCACCTCCTCCCGCAGCCGCTCAAGACGCCGCGCCGCCTCGTCCCACCTCTCGCGCGAGATCAGCGTGAAGAACTCGTCCTTCCCGGAGGAGTACCTCTCCTCCAGCGCCCTCTCCAGCGCCGCCAGCCGCGCCTCCACCCGTCCGGCCGCCTCCGTGCCGGCGTATCCGGCGGAAAAACCCCTCAGCGCCTGCACCGCCTCCGCCAGCCGGCCCCCCGCCTCCTTCACCGCCGCCTCGTCGAACGCGCGGATCGCCGCCTTCTCCGCCTCCTGGTCCACCCAACCCTCGAACTGCACCAGCAGGGACGCCACCGCCGGATGGTGCGGCGTCCCACGCAGCCGCTCCTCCAGCCGCCTCCAGTTGGCCCTCACCACCGGATACTGCAGCGGACTGCCGCGCGCGTGCTCCTCCAGCGCCTTGGCCTCGGATATCGCCCGCTCCACCTCCGGCGGCGGCTTCGCCCCGGCCGCCTCGGGCGCGGCCGCCTTCTCACCCCCGGCCGGCGCCTCCTTGGCGCCCCCGCCGCCCCCCGCCAGCACCGCCGCAAGCAGGATCACCAGCAGCCCCGCGCCCGCCGCGGCCCCCAGAAAGGCCGGCCTCTCCCATAAAGGCACCGCCGCGGGCGCCGCCGCCGGCGCCCCCGCCCGCGCCGCCGCCGCCGGCCGCGGCTGCAGCAGCCTCTCTATCGCCTCTACCAGCTGGTCGTAGCTCTCGTAACGCGCAGACGGCTGCTTGCGCATCAGCCTCAAGACCAGCTGGTTGGCGCCCGGGGAGACCGTGCCCCTGAGGCTCCTCGGCGCGGGAGGCGCCTCCGTGACGTGCTTGATGAACAGCTCGTTCGGCGTGGCCCCCTCGAAGGGCTTGCGCCCCGTGAGCATCTCGAAGAGCGTCACCCCCAGCGAGTACATGTCGCTGCGGTGGTCCACGTCCTTCCGGCCGCGGCACTGCTCGGGCGAGGCGTACGCCGGGCTGGCCTGCACCAGGCCGGCGGCCGCCATGTCCAGCTCCCTCGCCGACCGCGCCAGCCCGAAGTCGCATATCTTGGCCGTCCCGTCCACCGCCAGCATCACGTTGGAGGGCTTGATGTCGCGGTGGATCAGGCCCTGCCGGTGCGCGTGCCTGAGCCCCCGCGCCACCTGAAGCGCGATCCTCAGAGCCGCCGCCTCCTCCAGCGCGCCCTCCCGCTGGATGACCTGGCTGACGGTCTCCCCGTCGACGTGCTCCATCACGAAGTAGTACCGGCCCCCGGCCTCCCCGGCGTCCACCGCCGCAATGATGTTCTCGTGCGTGACCTTCGCGGCGGACTTGGCCTCCCGCAGGAAGCGCTCCACGTACCCCGGTTCCCGCGCCAGCTCCGGCGGCAAGAGCTTGATCGCCACGAGCCGGTCCAGGCTCAACTGCCGCGCCAGGTACACGTCCCCCATGCCGCCGGACCCCAGCCGCCTCTCAATCCGGTATCCCGGGATGAGATCCGCCAGCGACGGGTCGACCTCCTTCCCCGCCGGCGCCTGCCTGAGTTCCCCGGCGCCGGTGTCGCTGACCGGCACGTTGGCGGCCGTCGCCAGCGGCACCAGCGGCGCCCCGCAGCCCTTGCAGAGCACCTTCGTGCCGGCCTTGTACCTCCGGACGTTGAAGTGCTTCGAGCAGGAGGGACACTGGAGCGACCGAGCGGCGCATTCCACGCGTTTCTCCCCCAACCGTTCTTGGATGCTTGGCGGGCCCATGGATCGAAGTACGGATCCTGGATCGCCGCCCCCGCTCCGTAAGTACAGAATGGCCTTTGGGCCCCGGATTTTACGGGGAAATTACATCAATTTGACACCCGGACTTGCGTCAATATTCCCGGCAGGCCGTCGTTCCGCGGTGATCACTCGATCGACACCTCAATCGACTGTCCGGCTTGGATGATCGTCTCGGCCGCCAAGGTGATCGTAACGTGACCGCCGTCCGCCTGGAACGTAGATGGGACGGCGCGGCCTCTCGACGTGACGGTTACCCGGGCGGGTCGGGCGCCGTCGGGGGGCGCGAAGCGGAGCGTCTTGAGGCGCAGGCGGCCCCATTTCACCTCGATTGTTTCTTTCTGGGCGTTCCACGTGCGTTTCTGGGAGAAGGTGCCCCAGCCTTCCGCGGAGGTGAAGGCGGCCCTGAAGTCCTCCGGCGTCAGGCGGGGCGCGAAGCCGATGTGGCCCTTCGGGCCGTGGCATTCGAATCCGCATGCGGCCAGGAAGACGCCGTAGCTGGCCATTGAGCGGGCGTAGTGATCGCCGCACTCGACCTCGTTCCAGGGGTTCCGCCGCGACGGGTGATATCTGTCGTGGACGGCGCGTGTCACCGCGAGGCCTTCGGTAACCATCCCTTCCCAGATCATGTGGGCCGCCGCCTGGTACTCGAATCCGTTCATGCACTCGTTGAAGTAGTAGTCGTAGCCGGTCTGGACCGCTTCTGGGGGGCCTTCTCCTTCCCCCTTGGGCCACGTGCACATAAGGAGGCCGGCCTCGCCGGGCATTGCGTACCAGCGGCCTTTCTTGTGGACTCCGCGGTAGGGCCCGACGTCCGGGGCGAAGTTGTACTTCCAGATGGACCGAAGGGCGGAGAGGACCTTATCCTGGGGAAGCATCCTTCCCAGTCCCACTTGGAACATCCATGCCTGTCCGAGGACCTGGTCGATGTGGCAGCCTATGCCGGAGCGCACCGCCTTTGGAAAATTCGGGTCGGGCCTGTGGTGGAAGTACTCGCCGTTCCAGAGTTTTTCTTCGATCTGGCGGCTGCCGCGGTCGGCGATGGCGCGGGCCCGGCGGGCGAAGGCGTGGTCGCCCACCTCCAGTGCCATGGCCTCCCCGGCGCGCAGGGCCGCCACGTACATGCCGCTCAGCCAGGCCACGGGTCCGTACCACTCCGTGTCCAGGGTGTTGTGCTGGGCGCCCTCGAGGAGCCCGTCTTCATTGCCGTCTTCCCGAATGAGGCACTCCAGGGCCTTTTTGATGTTGGGCCAGTTTCTCTTGAGGAACGCGTCATCTGGGGACATCTGGTGTTCCCGCAGGCACCGCAGGACGACGCCCGCCTGCCCGTCCACGGCGAGGCCCGCGGCCTCGCCGCGGAAGCGCACGACGCCGCTTTGGCGATCGAAGGCTATCCCGAAGTCCGTCCGTTCCCTCAGGTCCCTCTCAAGTTCAGGGAAGAGCCGCGCGACGGCCTGCGCGTAATGCCACACGTGGGTGCAGGTGCCCTCGCAGCAGCCTACGCCTTCCCATCCGTAGAATCGCCCCGAGGCGAAGCGGTGGCAGGTGGAGGTGGCCAGCGTGGAGGCGTTCAGGAAGGTGCGGTCGAGGAACCAGCGCGGCAGCGTCGAGTCGTACCACGTGTCGTGCCACAGTCGGGTTCGGGCGGTCAGCGTATCGAGGTTCGCGGCCAGGTGTTCGGCGGCGGCCTGGGCGGAGGCGAACCGGTTGGCGTAGTATCGGCCGCCGTCCTTGAGCCGCAGGTTGGGGAAGTGCCAGGTCACGGCGAACGTCGCGGTCGCCTCCCTCCCGGGGGAGAGCTTCACTTTCTTGGCGACGGCGCCGGCCAGCTTCTGTTCCATGGGCCGGTCGGGATCGGTCCCGCAGGCAAGACCGGTTTCCGCGAAGAGCGCGGCGGGGAGGGGGCCTTCCGGCAGTACCGCGGCCGCCTGCGCGCCCTCTTTGGGACCGATCAGAGCCAGGGTCAGGGTGCCGAAGTCCGGCTGGTCCTTGAGGGCGGTGGCCGGTTTGCCGGGCTTGTCCGTGAATACTATGCGATCTGCCCCTATGTTTCCCCAGCCACCGGACGCCTGGTCGACGATCTGTATCTGCGCCTTCTTGCCGGCGTGAGGGCGGACGTCGAACGAATGATGGAACATGCGGTTGTCATTCTTACCGGTGACGGAATCGACCACTTTCCCGTCCACCAGGATGTTGACGCATGTCCTGCCCTTGTGGGCGCCGCCGCCGACGAGGAGGGTGATGTAGTCCCGTTCGATGGTGAAGGTCCTGCTCGTGAGCGTGCCGGTGTGAGCGTCGCCGCCGGCGACGTCCTCACCCTTGCGGGTGTTGTGCGTGTTGACGAGGCGGCGGCCCTGGCATCCTACGTCTCCTTGGTAGCCGGGCATCTTCGACTTCTCGATGGGGCCCGGGCCGAAGGCCGTGCCGGCGGCGGTCCATCCTTCGTACGTCTCCTTCTCGAAATCCTCGAAGAGGATGTCCGGCCTGTCGGAGGAGGGGCGCGCCTGCGCGGCCTCCGTCGCGGAGCACTCCAGCATGATCGCCCTGTCCGATTCCAGGATCCTGTTCCGGCGGAGGCACGGGGCCTTGCTGTGGAGGCAGACGGGGTGGATAGACCAGCCCGCGATCTCGACCTCCGCGTCGGCATCGCCGGCGTTCTTCAGGGTGAAGCTCAACAGCGTGGCGGGGATCGAGGAGTTCTCCAAGTCGAGCGGCATGAAGGGCGAGAAGGCCTCCAGGGAGACGGTCACGGGGATCGCGCCGTCGCGGTATTCGACGTAGGAGATGGGATATTCCCCGACAAATCGGATGTCCTGGAAGCCGTTCTTGTCGAGGGATCGGACGGATTCCTTGCCCGCCCACCGGACGCGCAGAGCGAAGCCCTGGTCCATGGGCGAGGCGGGCTTCATGGGATTACAGTAGTGGGCATCCGCCGTCCTGATGATCTTATTGAAGATGTCCCAATGCCAGAGCTTGCCGTCGCCCCCGATGTACAGCTGGCCGCAGCATATTCCTCCCACGGGCATGCCGATCTTCTCGAGCTCGGCGCCGCGGTAGACGGCGCGTTCGCCGCGCGCAGTCAGCGACCGGATCCATTCCGGGTTGAGTTTCTTGTCCGCCGGTATGAGCTTCTCGAAGTCGGACTGGCTGAAGGGCCCCGCGATGAAGGGCAGGCCCGGCAGCAGGGCGGCGGACTTGAGCACCTGGCGGCGGGTGGCGCCGCAACAACGAGCGGGTCCGCGGCCGCAGCGATTTTTCCTCATGTCGTTCCTCGCCTCGTGAGATTCAGGAGGTCTTCTGTGTCGCTTCCAGCAGGGCGGCGGTGAGGCATCCCTTGGCCGTGGCGTTGAGCGGATCGGAGGCCAGCCTGAGCCCCTTGACGGGTATGGGGAAATCCAGCTCGCGGAAGACTTCGCGGGCGACCTCGATGAAGTTTCCCGCCATGGCGGTTCCGCCGGAGAAGACTATCGAGACCGGTTCCGTGAAGGTGGGCATGTTCTCGGACGCCAGGAAGCGCTCCTTGATGTTGACGAGGTTGTACCGGATGAGTTCGCGGTAGTAGATGGCGATCGCGTCTTCCTCGCGGTTTCTGGGCTTGAGGAGATCGACGCCCTTCTCCTTGATCATCATCACGCGGGCGGGTTTTACGCCGAGCGCCTGGGCGGCGTTCTGGTCCAGCCAGTCGCCCGCGCGTGAGGTCGAGAAGTGCAGGGCGGGCATGGACTTGTACGCCACGCATATGTTGAACATGCCTCCGCCGCATGAGATGCCAATCCCGGTGAAATCGTCTTCCGCCAGCTCGGCGAAGGTGACGGCGTGTCCCTCGATTATGCAGCGAGGGCGGTACCCCAGCGCCTTCAGGACGGCGTCGAAGAGATCCCTGTGATAGAGGACCGACAGATCCGAGTCTATCGGGTCGCCGGGGATCGAGTAGAAGCACACCTCGTCGGCCTCTCGGGGCACGCCCAGGACTGAGCCGATCAGCAGCTTCATGACCGGCAGGGCGTCCTGCTCGTGGGGCGAGATGAGACCGTCCTTCATGGGCCGGCGCGGGTTGCGGTTGAGGACGTTGGCCAGTTCGAGGGCGTCATCGCCGAGGACGTACATCTTCTTCTGCTGCACCACGTATGGGACCTTGAGGCGCGTCATGATGCTCTTGGTGTAGGTGTCGATCGGGACGTCGCAGAAGACGTTTCTGATCATTCTCAGGTGGACTTCGCCGGTATCCGCCTGTTCCGCCGCCACCAGGTTGACCGTGCCGATGTCGATTCCCTTGCCGGGCTTGGCCTTCGACGGTCCGGGCGGCTCCCGGGGCGGGGCGGCGGGGGCCGGGCGACTTTCCTCCCGCGGGGCGGGCTCCGCGTGGACCGCCGGCGTGGCCGGGCGAAACCTGGGGGTTTTCGCCCTCTTCTCCTTGGAGGGGGCCGCCTTGGGGGCGGCGGGTTTCTCCTCGGCCTGTACGGCGCGGGGCTCCGGCTGCGCCCCACGGGCCAGCGCGTCTTGAAGCTCCGCCTTCAGGCGGTCGATCTCCCGGCGGGCGTTTTCAAGCTCGCGCTGCGCCTCCGCCCTGAGTGCCGCGGCCTCTTCGCCGGCCTTGAGGGCGTTCTCCCGCTCGGCGTCGGCTTGTCGGCGCAGCTCCTCGTTCAGCCGGTTCGCCTCTTCAAGGCCCCGCGCGGCCGCCCCGCGGGCGGCTTGGGCCTCCTCCAGCGCCCTGCGGAGTTCGTCGGACTCCGCGGCACGCCCTTCCTCCAGCCGCTTGGCCTCCGACCGGGCCGCCAGCAGCTCGCGCTGGAGCCCGGACCGGTCCGCCTCGAAGGTGGCCTTGATCTTCTCGATCTCGTCGTTCAGGCGCCGGATCTCCTCCTGGGCCTGTTCCAGCCGTTCGCGAAGTTCGGCGTTCTCGCCCGTGAGGGCCTGTACCTGTTCCTGGGAAACCTTGTGGCGCTGGACGATTTCCTTGAGCTGGGTGAGGAAGCTCGCCTCGCCCTGTTCCTCTATCTGGCGGCGGAGCGCCAGCTCGTTCTGGAGCCCCTCGATCTGTTTCATCAGGTCGTTCTTGCTGGCCTCCAGCATGCTGGCCCGCGACATGAACTCGTTCCTTTCCTTCATGAGGCGGTCCAGCTCCTTGCGGGAGTTGGCGATGATCCTGAGGCGTTCCTCCTCGGTCTGGGTGTGTATGACCTTGTCGACGGCCTTGCCGATGAGCTCCTCCACGGTCCGTTCGTCAAGCACCTTGACGTTCTTGATGCCCATGTGGGCGAGGTCGGACAGGGTCGTCCGCTGGGCGCCCTCCTCGATGACCTTCTTGATGTCGAACTTCTTCGGTTCGTCGGCCATGGATTCCCTCCCTTGCCCCGCGGGGGCGCCGCGCCAGCCGCTTGAGCGCTCGATCTTACGGCTTGCGGGGAGGCGGTTCAAACTCAATTGTCATCGCGGCCTTCCGTCCTCCCTGCGTATGTCGCCCCGCGCCAGCGAAGCGAATATGCCGAGGACGCCGAGGCCTGCGAGAGCGGGAAATGCCAGTCTCAGGCTGCAGAGAAACTGAGGGTATACGGGTTTCTCGAGGGGCGCCGATCCCATCCGCAGGGCGAAGAAGAACATCACCAGTCCCATGCTCAGCGCGTGTCCCGCCAGCCGCATCGTGCTGAGTATCGCCGCGGCCACGCCGTACTGGGAGGGCGCCACGGAGCCCATGACGGCGTTTGTGTTGGGGGACGAGAAGAACGCGAAGCCGAGTCCCAGAAGGGCGAGGGCGGACAGCACCCTGGAGAGGGAAGTGGAGGCCCCTATGTCGGAAAAGGCCGCCAGCCCGACCGCCATCAATCCCATCCCGAGCGAGGCCACGACGCGCGGCTGCAGGCGGTCCGAGAGGCGACCGGCCAGCGGTGAGAACGCCGCCATGAGGGCAGGCTGCGTCAGGAGGACCAGGCCGGCGCGGTCTGCCCGCATGCCGTGGATGTGCTGGAGGTAGAGGCTCAGCATCACGCCCACTGCGGCGGAGGCCGAGTAGTTGATGAGGGCCGCGAGGTTGGAGAAGGTGAAGGCGGGGTTGCGGCGGAACATCCCGAGATCCAAAATCGGCTGATCGGTGCGGCTCTCCACCACGGCGAAGGCGGCCAGACCCGCCAGGCCCGAGGCCAGGAGGACGATTCCCGCCGCGCGGCCGCCGGGGTGCGGCAGGAGCGGGAGCGACGCCGACACGGCCAGCGCCGCCACGGCGTAGAGCGAGGCCCCCGCCGCGTCGAATCGCCCGCCGCCGGCCGGCGGATCGGCGGGCAGCTTCATCCATGCCAAAGCGCCGGCCGCCGCGCCGAGGAGGGCGGAAAACGCAAAGACGCTTCGCCACCCGAAGGTTTCGGTCAGGAAGCCGCCCAGCATCGGGCCGAGCGAGAGCCCCAGGTACACCGCGGCGACGTTGTATCCGAGGGCCCTGCCGTGTTCCGAGGCGGGGTACGCGGTGAGGAGCAGGGGCGTGCCCGTGCAGAAGATCATCGCGCAGGCCGCCCCCTGCGCGGCTCGGAGCGCCAAGAGGAGGCTCCACGAGGGTGGCGCCGCCAGGAGCAGCGACGCCGCGGTGAACGCCGCCAGGCCCATCCGGAACAGCCGGGCACGCCCGTACAGGTCCCCTATGCGGCCCATCGGGAGCAGCAGGACCGCGGTAGCCAGCTGGAACGACATCATCACCCACATCTGGCCCTGCGCGCTGGCGGCGAACTCGCCGCTGATGGATGGGAGGGCGATGCCGACCGCGGAACCCATGAAGGGGGTGAGGAAATTGCTCAGCGACGTGACTGCCAGGACGAGCCGGCGGTTGTCCATCACTTCGCCGAGAATCTGTGGATCATGACGTGCCGGTAGGTTTCTCCCGGGCGCAGCACCACCGAGGGCCATTCCGGCCGGTTGACGGAATCCGGATAGTGTTGCGTCTCAAGGCAGAGGCCCTGGTGTCTCTTGTACACGGCCCCGCCCTTGCCCTTGATTGTCCCGTCCAGGAAGTTGCCGCTGTAGAATTGCAATCCCGGTTCGGTGGTGAGGATTTCCATGGCGCGGCCGGACTTGGGATCGCTGAGGCGCGCCGCCCATCGAAGCTCGCCTATCTTGCCGTTGAGTACGAAGTTGACGTCGTAGCCGCCGGGGACCACGTCGATGTCGTCCCCCACCGCCATGCCCCGGCGGAAGTCGAAGGGCGTGCCCTCCACCGGCGGGGTCCCGCCGTTGGGGATAAGCCGCTCGTCGGTGGGGGTGAACCGGTCGGCGTTTATCTGGAGCCTGTGGCGGAGGATGTCGCCTGAATCGTGCCCGGCGAGGTTCCAGTAGCTGTGGTGGGCGAGGTTCACGATGGTGGGCTTGTCCGTGGTCGCGGTCATCTCGATCTTGAGCTCGTCGGCGTCGGTGAGCACGTAGGTCACGGCGGCCCTGAGCGTCCCCGGGTATCCCTCTTCCCCGTCGGGGCTGGTGCGCCACAGCGACACGGAGGGACCTTCGGGGGTTTCCTTCGCCTCGGCGTCCCACACATGCTTGTCGAAGCCCTTGACGCCTCCGTGCAGGTGGTTGGGTCCGTCGTTGGTCGCCAGCTGGTATGTCTTGCCGTCGAGGGTGAACTTGCCCCCGGCGATCCGGTTGGCGCAGCGGCCGACGATGCAGCCGAAGTAGGGATGGCCGGCGAGGTAGCCTTCCAGGCCGTCGAACCCGAGGACCACGTCCGCCTTGCGGTCGTTCCTGTCGGGCAGCCACAGTTCCGTGAGGATGGCGCCGTAGTTCATGATCTTGGCGACGGTGCCGCGGGAGTTCGCCAGGGTGAAGAGATAGACGGTCTTGCCGTCGGCCTTGCCGAACTCGCGCTTCTGTATCCTTTCCGGGGCGGGCCCGGATTCCTGCCGGTCGGTTGCGGGAGAGCACGAAGCCGCGGCGATCAGGATCAACGCGAGCGCGCGCCTCATAGGGATCTCCTCAGCTTAGAAAATCGATATCGTATCGCTTCCAGATGTCCAGGGCGATGGAAAGGGGTTTTATCATCGGCACTGTGTAGGTGTTCACGCCGCGGCCGGACATGTACTGCCGGGTGCGGTGGACGTATTCGGAGAAACCGCGCGGGGAGATGATGACGGGCTTGCGCAGCTCCTGTTTGAGCTCCGCCAGGCGTTCCCCTATGTATTCCGTGAGGTAGGGGACCTGGAAGTAGATTCCGCAGACTATGAAGTCGGTGCCGGGATCCTGGTCGATTATCCTGATGGTCTCCAGCAGCCGGTCGTCGTCGCAGTTCCCCAGCAGGTCCAATGGGTTGGCGGCCGCGCGGTCCGAGATCATCGTCTGGTGCTCGGGGCTTGCGGCATGAAAGCGGTCCCCGAGGAAGCGGACCAGCCGGTCCTTGGTTTCGGGGGAGAAGGTCGCCAGCCTCATCCCCTGGGAGGTGATCTGGTCGGCCAGGAGTATGGCCGCCCCGCCTCCCACGCTAACCACCGCGGCGCGGTTGTCCCTGGCCGGCTTCTGCGTGGTGACGAGCGAGAGGACGTTTATGAGCACCTTCGGATCTTCCGTCAGTTCCTCTATCAGGTACAGGCCCGCCTGGTAGCAGGCCGCCCTGAAGGCCTCGAAGCTCCCGGCCAGGGAGGCCGAGTGGGAGAGGGTGGCCGGCGCCCCGCCGCCCGTCCCGCCCTTGATGACGACGACCGGCTTCTTCTTGGCGACTCGGCGGCCCACCTGCATGAACTGGAGGCCGTTGCGCAGCCCTTCGATGTAGATGGCCACTATCTTTATCCTGGGATCGTCCCCCATGTGGGCCAGAAGCTCCGGGATGGATACGCCGCTGGCGTTGCCGCAGGAGACCCACTTCCCGATGCGGATCTTGTCGAAGGCGGCCATCTCCATCAGCTCGAGCGCCACGCCCCCGCTCTGGGAGATGATGCCCACCGGCCCGGGGCTCTCCGGAAGGTCGGTCCTGTGGCGCGGCATGAAGAGCGTGTTGAGCCCCGTGAAGCTGTTGCCGGCCCCCAGCGCGTTGGGGCCTATGTAGACCACGTTGTTTTTCTCGGATATCTCCCTGAGGCGGTCCTCGAGGTCTGCGCGGCCCATCTCCGCGAAGCCGTCGCTGACGATGATGGCGCCCTTTCCGCCGGCCCGGCAGAACGCGTCGAATTCCCGGATGGCCGCCTCCGGGGGGATGACGAACACGGCTATGTCAGGCACCTCCGGGAGCTCGGAGACGGACTTGTAGCACTTGAGCCCCAGGAGCCGGTCGTACCTGGGATTTACCGGGTAGATGCGCGGGATGCGGATCGAGTTCTTGAGGATGATGCCCCCGATCGTGCCGGGCCTGGAGGCGCCCACTATCGCGGCGGAGCCGGCGTCGAAAACGGCTTCGAGGCTCTTGAGCCGCTCCTCGGAGAGATCCTCCGCGCGGGGGTGCTGCACCGGGCCGCCCAGGATCACGCGCGCGTCCACGATGCAGAAGCCCTTCGGATAAAGTATGACGGGGTTGAGATCGAGCTCGTTGACGTCGGGCCTGGCCTCCATGAGGCGCGAAACCTTCGTCACCAGGTCGACGACCGCCTCGAGATCCAGCGAGACGCCGCGGAATCCCTCGATTACGCGTCCCGCCGTCGTCCGGGAGAGCATCCGCAGGACGTCCTCCCTGGCGAGCTCCCCGACGCCGGGGGCCGCATCCCTGAAAAGCTCCGCGTACCTGCCGCCGCGGCCCACCAGCGTTACCGGGCCGAATACCGGATCTTGCTTGGCGCCTATCAGCAGCTCGAACCCAGGCTTGGCCTGCTTCTGGACCAGGATCCCTTCGACGCACGCGGCGCCGGCGCGCCGGCCCGCCTCCATCAGGGCGTCGTATGCCACCCCGGCCTCCTCGGCGGACTCGATGTCGAGGATCACCGCCCCCGCGTCGCTCTTGTGGACGATGTCGGGGGAGAGGAGCTTCATGACCGCCGGGAACCCCCACCGGCAGGCCGCCTCGACCGCCTCGCCGCGGCCTCCGGCCACGGTCCCCGCCACGGGGATGCCCGCGGCGCAGAGGATCTCCCGCGTCTCGGTGAATCCAGCCTGCCTGGCCGCCATGGCTCCTCAGGCCTTGCCAGGGATGGGTATCACGTCGTCCGGCGGCGCCTTCACGTCGCCGCCCTCGAAGTCGGCCGCCGAAGGGGTGCAGGCGGCGTCGCTCTTGGCGATCTCGTCCCACGTCACCCGCTGCCCCGTGTAGGCCGACGCGCGCGACATCACGGTGGCCAGCGTGGAGTCGGTCACCTCTTTCACGTGGTTCACGCCCTTTCCTTCGATGATGCTGTCGAGCAGCAGGGCGTGCTCCTGGACGTACATGTTGCCGTGCCAGTTGAATTTCGGCAGGGGGAGCCTCTTCCCCACGCCGTCCGTCACGAAGCCGCCGCCGCCGAAGGAGCAAAATCCCTTCTCCCCCCAGATCTCGCCGACGTTGGCCTTCTTGATGCAGCCGTTTATTTGACGGCACATCCCATGAATGTGGACATTGCCGGGGAACTCATAGTCCACGCTGAAAAAGTCGTACTGATCGCCCGTCTGGCGGCGGGCGCGGCCGCCGACGGCGACGACGGCCGTCGGGAGCGCGTTCATGTGCCACAGAAGCATGTCGAGCGTGTGGATGTATTGTTCCACGATGTGGTCCCCAGACATGCAGGTGAAGTTTACCCAGTTGCGCACGAGGTACTCCGCGTCGTTCCAGCGTGGGTCCCTCGGCCTGCGCCAGAGCTGGCCGGTGAGGTACCAGATGGCCCCGCCGCGTATCGGCCCGATCGCCTTCTCCTCAGCCACCAGCCGGCGCGTGGCGGCGTACCCGGCCGAGTGACGCAGGCACGTGCCGGCCACGACCGAGAGCTTCTTGCGGGCCGCCTGTTCCCCCAGCTCGTACATCTTCCGGCAGCCAGGCGCGTCGACCGCAACGGGCTTTTCAGCGAAGACGTGCTTGCCGGCCGCCACGGCGGCGGCGAAGTGCTGCGGGCGGAAGACCGGGGCGGTGGCCATCAGGACCACGTCGACGTCCGTGGCGCAGAGCTTCCTGTAGGCGTCGAAGCCCACGAAGCATTGCGAGGCCGGGACCTCCTGGCCGGCCTTGGCCAGCATGGCGCGCGCGTTGTCCACCCGGTCCTTGTAGGCGTCGGCGAGCGCGGTTATCCGGACCTCGACCTTTCCCAGGTGCTTGCCGGCCTGTACGCAGTCGTTCGCCGCTCCGTTGCCGCGGCCGCCGCAGCCGACGAGGCCGGCCTTGATGACCTTGCGGGCGGGGCGGGTGTGAACGAAGGGGGCCGCCAGGCCCGCGGCCATCGCGCCTCCGAGGACGTCGCGCCTCGTGGGACGGCATTCCGTTGGACGCATGGTCGTGCTCCTGAAAATAGGGAAAAGATCCTCTTAAGATACTATAACAAAGTTCGCCGCCGTGTAATGTGTCATGGATGCTCGAGCGTCGGCGGCGGTCCGCTGAGGAGGAAAGAGAGATGGATGCGGAGATGACGCGGCGGGACATGATGGCCGGTTCGGCCGCTGCGGCGGGACTGTGGCTCGCGGGGCCTCCGGCCGCTCCCCAGTTCAAGACGAAGCTGTACAAGGCCCAGATCGTGGGGAAGCCCAACGAGGCGGAGCTGGCCAGGCTCAAGGAGGGCGGCTTCGACGGGGTGGAAACCACCGCGGCCGACGCCTCCCCCGCGGAGGCCGCCGAAGGCCGGAAGATCGCTGAAAAGGTCGGCCTCAAGATACACTCCGTCATGAGGGCCTGGATGAAGTTCAACAGCGACAAGCCCGACGAGGTCGAGGGCACCATAGCCAAGACCGAGACCTCGCTGCGGGCCGCCCAGGCCTACGGAGCGGACGCCATACTCCTGGTGCCGTGCCGCATCGACAAGGTGAAGATGCCCCAGGCATGGGAGTTCAAGATCGAATTCGACCCCAAGACACTCCATCTCAAGCGCGTGGTGGAGGGCGACAACTCCCCGTACGAGGACTACATGAGGGCCCACGACCGGTCCACCGACATGTCCATCAAGGCCGTGGAGAGGCTCATACCCGTGGCCGAGAAGACCGGAGTGGTGATAGCTCTCGAGAACGTCTGGAACAACCTGTGGGTCATGCCTGACCTGTTCGCCGCGTTCGTGGCCTCGTTCAAGAACAAGTGGGTCAAGGCGTACTTCGACATCGGCAACCACGTCAAGTACGCGCCGCCCGAGCGGTACCTGCGAGCCTTGGGACCCCTGGTGTGCAAGCTCCATGTCAAGGACTTCAAGCTCAATCCCGACGGGCGCGGCGGCAACTTCGTCCCCGTCAGGAAGGGCAGCATAAACTGGCCGTCGGTGCGGCGGACGATCGAGGAGATCGGCTACTCCGGCTGGATGACGCTCGAGGCGGACGCCGGCCCCACTCCCGCCGACCAGGTCAAGACGCTGGAGGCGATCATCGCCGGCCAGTAGCGGGTCAGCGGTAGCGGCGCTGCGTGAGCGCGTGCAGGCGCTCCACCTCGCCCGGGGAGAGCGTCCGCCCGAAGACCATCACAGACCCCAGCAGCCCCCGGTAGTATTCGATCCCCCCCGGGACGCTGACTCCCAGGACGATCCTCGACCCGCGGGCCAGCGGCGTGTTGCGGGCCAAGGGGATCGCGTTGTCCTTTTTCCCGTCCGCGTAGAACGTCAGCGCGTTCTCGTCCCACGTGTATCCGCCGAAGAACCACTTCCCCGCCGGCACCCCGGCCGCCGACGACCCGATGGGCGGCCGGTCCGGCGGCTCCCAGTTGAAGTAGACGTTGAGGTGACCCGCGCGGACGTAGAGGCCGAAGTCCTCGGGACCTTCGTGGCGGTTCTCGCAGCGGTTTATCACGGTCCCGAACTGGGCGGGAACGTCGGTCTTGATCCAGGCGAAGACGGAACCGTTGCGCGTCACCGATCCGACGGGCCCCGCGGCGGGGTAGACGACCGAGTCCTTCCCGGAAAAAAGTATCGCGGGCGTTCCCGCCGTCACGGGCTCCGCCCCGTTGTTCTCCCCCCTCAGGCCGTGCTGGTGTTCACGCAGCGGCGCGGAGGGGCTGCGGCAGGGTTCCACCCAGAATACGATCCCAGGCAGCGGCGCGTCCCCCGCCGGCAGGGTCTTGATGAAACGCTCCACCTCCTGCTGGAGTGCCATCCGATTCATGCCCTTCATCCCCTGGAGGGCCGTCTCGTACCAGTAAAGGGCCCTCTGCTCGCAGCCGGCCTTCACGCGCGCAGGTTTCTTCCTGGCGGCCTCGCGCCAGTCCCGGGCGAGCTTCGCCTGGTCGTCGGCAACTGTGGGCTTGGAGAGATCGGCCGTGGCGGCCTGGGCGAGGGCCGGATCCGAGCAGCGCGCCAGATGCGGCAGTCCGCGGTCCCACTGGTCCCGGGTGAAGCAGAAATACGCGCCCACCGCCAGGTTCGCGTCCGGATCGTTGGGATTCTCGTTGAGCGTCTCGATCATGGGCTTGATCTTGGCGTAGTCCGCGCGCAGGCCGGCGATCTCTTTTTCCAGCCCCTGGATTTTCTCGACGAGCGCCTGGGCCTGGGCC
>FWPU01002275.1_pt1 | contig 53789 bp, 49 predicted proteins | sample 2228361 | NCBI WGS metagenome assembly FWPU01 (sample SAMEA103939777, study PRJEB20133) | metagenome | reverse complement strand
GCGAGGGTTCGGCGTGCAGACATGAGAACCTCCTCAGAAAGGTTTGACACTTCTACGAGTTATTATACCGGATTAATTTCTGGAAGACCATAAGCCGGTCGTACCGAGATGTACCACAGCCCCGCTTCCTGGATGCATCGCTCTCGCTGGCTGCTCATCGGCTGGGAGAAGCAGGCTGACCCTCTCTGACATGCGTCCATGTTCCTGTGCCTGGATTTCCTGGCTTGCTGCCGACGTTTTCGGATAGGATCTTATTGAAGATCAACCGAAATCCGTAGCCCCTGGCTCGCGGTTGATGGTCTTGATCCGTTCTAGCCCACGCCTGGTTGGGGCACGGCGCCGCCTGGTTGGGGCACGGCGCCGCCCGGTTGGGGCACGGCGCCGCCCGGTTGGGGCACGGCGCCGCCGTGCCCCAACGAGGTTTTTCCGCGGATCGCGTCGGCGGGGCAACGTCTCATGGCGCAAAACCATCCCGCCGCCACTGCTTGATCTCGGGGGCTTTCCCTGAATCCTCGATTGCCAACAGTTACATCAGATGTGCCTGCGGCGCCTTCCTCAGATATCTTCATGGTACTTGAACGATACCTTCAGTTTGGTGCGATACATGATCCTGCCATCCTCCAGGTGGATGTCCATCTCCGCCACCTCCCCAACCCGGAGATCCTTCAGGTGGCGCGATGCGGTCTCCAGGGCGTTCGCCGCCGCCTTCTCCCACGACTCCGTGCTTGTGCCGACCAGCTCGATGATCTTGTACACGCTCTCGGACATGGCTTCCCTCCTTCCAAACTGATGACATGATCAACAGTGAGTGTTTCTATTCTGGAAGCGAAGGCATCGCTCCCTCAAAGGGATAACGAGGGTGAGACGACCTCGACTCCAGGCGTGGCTTTTGCCTCCACGTCTGAACGCTGACGATCAAAAATGACCTGCCAGCATCTGCACGTCACGCTCAAATGCGGCAATGAATGGGCGTGCAAGACGGATGAAATCTGCGCTCCGCATACTGATGGCATCCTGGTGTGTGCCTGCCTGAAAGGTGATCGTTTCGCATTCTGCAAGATCGCGATCCAGGTACACCGGCAGGTTGTACAGATTGCCGAAATGCGGCATCGCACCAGGCTCACAGTCGGGAAAAACGGGCGCGAATTCGCGCTCGTCCGCCAGGCAGACCTCACGCGCCCCGATGATCTCAGCGAGTCGCACCAGGTCGGCGCGGGCATCGGCGGGTACGACGAGCATTGCCAGCCGTCCGTCGATGAAAACCATCACGACTTTGGCGAAGGTGTGGGGTGGGACGTGCTCATACGCGGCGATAGCAGCAGCAGTGTACGCGGTGGGATGATGGTGGATCGTGTACGAAACGCGATTCTCGCGCAAATACGCGCTTAATCGCTCGAGACACGTCATAGCAGCACCTCCTTGTGCCTGTTAATCTCACAGTATACACGACGCCCCTGTGTCAATTCGGACAGAAGCGACGACTCAGAGGAAAGGTTCGTTCACTTTTTGACGACCGGCGGCATTGCTGGTATGCTAACGGTATGATGACGACAATCCTTGATGAACTACGCTGGCGCGGGCTGCTGTACGAGAGCAGCGAAGGTCTGGAGGAATTGCTGGAGCGTGAACGTGTGACGCTCTACATTGGCTTCGACCCCAGCGCCGATAGTCTGCACATCGGGCATCTGTTGCCGCTGCTCACACTGGCGCGTTTTCAGCGCTGGGGGCATACGCCGATCGCTCTGGCAGGCGGCGGCACCGGTCTGATCGGCGATCCAAGCGGCAAGACGCAGGAACGTCCTTTGCTGAGCAAGGAACAGGTCGCGGCCAATGTCGAGGCGATCAAACGTCAGCTTGCCCAGTTTCTCGATTTCGATGCCGGTGACTCTTCCGCCAGACTTCTCAATAATGCCGAATGGCTGACGCGCCTGTCATTGATGGATTTTCTGCGCGATGTCGGCAAACATCTGACGGTCAACTACATGCTGGCGAAGGACTCGGTCCGTTCGCGGATGACGAGTGAAACCGGCATTTCGTTCACCGAGTTCAGCTATATGCTCCTCCAGGCATACGATTTTGCCTACCTCTTCGAGCATCACGGCTGCAAACTTCAGGCAGGCGGCAGTGATCAATGGGGGAACATCACGGCGGGCATCGAACTGATCCGTCGCACGCTTGGGCAAAAGGCGTATGGGCTGGTGTACCCGCTGGTGACGAAGGCGGACGGCACAAAGTTTGGCAAGACCGAGGCGGGCGCCGTGTGGCTCGACCCGCAGCGCACGTCGCCTTACCGGTTCTACCAGTTCTGGTACAACGTCGATGATGCGGATGTCGGCAGGTATCTGCGATACTTTACCTGGTTGAGCGCCGCCGAGGTTGAGGAACTGGAGCAGATAACGGCGCAGCACCCGGAGCGTCGCGCTGCGCAGCAACGCCTGGCGCGCGAGGTGACGCGCATGGTGCACGGTGAAACCGCGCTGGCGCGCGCCGAAGAGGCGTCACAGGCGCTGTTCGGCGGTTCACTGGCGCGTCTCAGCGCCGATGATGTGGCGGATATCTTCGAGGATGTGCCGTCGACTACATTCCCGCGCCAGGACTTCGAGGGGGATGGGGCGCCCCTGCTCGACGCGCTGGTGCGCTGTGGAGTCGCTGTATCGAAGAGCGACGCGCGACGTACCATCGAGGGCGGCGGTATGTACGTCAATAATGTCCAGAGTGTCGATGTGGGGCGGCGGTTGACGCTGCGCGACAGCATCGGCGGACGGTTTATCGTGTTGCGCAAAGGACGCAGGCACTACCACCTGATCAGGCTGGTGTGATCCCTGTGATCGTCGCTTCAACCGCTCTCCAACGCCTTGAGCCTTCCGGTGCCGATCCGTTCCAGATGTTGTGATACGCCGCCGTTGCTGTGTACCAGCGCCTGGATGGCTGCATGCGGCAGCGCCAGCGTTGTGAGCGGAGTCAGGGCGATGACGCTGGCGACCGGCGGTATGGTGCGTAACAGTTCGAGTTCACCAAAAAACTCCTGCGGACCCAGACGCGCGACCAGGCGCGCATTCGATTGTGCGCCGTCGGCGGCTGGGTCGCGTCGGACAACCGCCGCTGTTCCTTTGCGAATGACGAAGAACGTGCCGCTGGGCACTCCCTGGCGCACGATGATGGTCCGCTCAGGGTAAGTGCGCTGCTCGGCGATTGCTGCCAGTCCGCGCAGTGTGTTGCGCGGCAGATCGGCGAACAACGGCACCCGCTCCAGCAGACGAAGCGTTTCGACCGACTCAAGCCCGTCTGCAGCATGCGGCGCGCGGTCGGCAGCGAGACGGAAGAACTCGTCTGCAGGCAGATAGAGCAGGCTCGATGCCATCGTGGCGCGGTAGGCGCAGACGGCAGGTGTGTTGCTCAGCACCTCTTCGGCGCCGATTGTGTCGCCGCGATGGAGTTCGGCGACGATACGTTCTCCGCGTCGTGCAACAATTTCTCCAGCTTCGATGATCCAGATTCCCGGCGCCGATGCGCCGGCACGCAACACGGTTGCGCCGGCCGCGACGGGTTGTTCGATCATGCTGGCGACCAGCGCTTCGAGTTCGTCGTCATCGCAGTGCAGGAAAATACTGACCTGTCGCAGCAGGCGCAGGCGCGCTGCGCGCACGTCGCCAAACGAACGCGACAACTCGCGCGCCCATGGCGTGTCAGGAAAGCAGAGCCGGCTTGCCGTTTCGCGTTCGGGCCAGGGCAGGGCATCGTATGCCGCTCGAATACAGCGTCGCGCAAATGCAGCGCCTGCAATCTGTTCGATCTCGGCGACTGTGTAGCGCAACACTTCAGCAAACCGTGCGCCCTGCTCGGCGATGGGGAGTGTCGTGACCTGCCGCCCGATTCGTGCCTGTTCGTGATCCAGGGTGATTTCCCAGTTTGCCGTGGCCGCCAGAATGTCCATGCGGTCGTCGAGGGCGCGCGCGCGGCGTTCGCCATACACCGAATGCAGCAGTTGATAGCATCCGCGATAGGTCAGCTGGAAGGCGCGCGCCAGACGGTCGCTTTCGTTCATGTTCGGAATGTGCGTCCAGCGGAACTCGCGCAACGTCAGATGGCGGAGGGTAGTCAGATGCACCATCCATGCCGTCGTCCACAATCCTGCCCCCAGTACATCAAGCGCCAGTCCGCGTCCGCGCAGATCTGCGATATAGCCGGCGGTCTCGACCAGCGCGCCTGCCCAGAATAATGCCCATGCCCAGAGCAGGCGCGAGTCCGCCAGTCCGAACAGGTACTGCAGCAACAGCGCCAGCGCCAGTGCGCCAAAGTAAGCTGGCGCTGCCATTGCCAGCCATCCGAACGCGCCCGCTGTCGGGTAGACCTCCTGTGCGCTGAGGAGCGCCGCTCCGCCAACGACGAACGCCAGCATCAACAAGATAGCCGTCCCCAGCAGTTCGCGCAGCGGCGTTGCGCGCAGATCTACGTCGAGCAGCACCGTAAACCCTGCGATCAGCAACCCGACGAACGCAAGTCCTTCCAGCGCGACCCAGACGCCAGGCGGCAGGGGCAATGCCCGTGCGACGCCTGCAAGCCCGGCAAGCGCCGTAGTTGCGATCAGCGCCAGCATGGCAGGGTAGATCGCTGCACCGCGATAGTATGGGCGGACCGCAAGCAGCACACTGAGCGCTACCACCCAGAAGACCGGTCCGAATATCAGCGCGATCCATCCCCACGGACCGCCTTCGGTCGCAATGACTGCCAGCGCTGCGATCAGTGCCAGCAAGACCCCGACAGCGGAGAGCAGTCCAGGCTGGCGTCCATACCCGCGTCGAACCAGCCAGCCGACGATCGTCTGCCCGGCTTCCCAGAGTGCAAGCAGCATGGCTGCAACTGCCGGCAGCACAATCACCAGGATCAGCACCACGCCGATCAGGCGTTGCCACCAGGCGCCGCGCAGCAACTCCACAGCCGGTTCGAGGATCTGCTGCTGCCAGAACCAGACCGCGCCAATGATCGCCAGCAGTGTGTAGAGCGCCGTCGCTGCACCATAGATGGCGTAGATGCGTTCTTCGCGACTGAACGGTAACGTGCGCTCATCCAGATGGAGCGTTGTTGCCGGCGGATGTTTCCCCGCGCGTCGCATTCGGCGTGCATAGTGCGCGTGCAGATGCGCACCAAGTTTCTCCCAGAGCGGGCCGCGCACATATGTCAGCGCCGACCGTCGAAGGTCGGGCATCCGCAGCAGATCGACAAGAATATAGTAGCCGTCGAGTTCAAGGAGCGGATTCAGATTGAACACACTCGATACAAAACTGGTGAATGCCAGTTTGTAGGCAATCGAACCAACCGCAGTATCCGGCAACAGGCAGGCGGCGATTGCCGCCAGACTGCCGACCAGCAGGTCTGCTGCGGGTCCGACGGCCGATACGATAATGCGCGCACGGCGTGGTGAGCGCCAGATGTCGCTGGTGTCGACAAAGGCGGCAGGCAGTCCATAATACAGCATCACGCCGCCGCGGCTCAGGGTGCGTCCAAAATGCTTGACGGCCAGCGCGTGTGCGCTCTCGTGCACGACAAAGGACAGCAGGGTGACTGCCCAGAGCGCAGCCAGTCCCAGAGTCACCGAGTCATTCAGCCGGATGATTTCATATGTTTCGGAGCCGCTGCTCATTGCCAGACCAAACGCGATGATGCCGATGAGCGCGATGACCCCGGCGAGAAATGCAAAGATGCGGGTGAAGAACAGCCTGCCGCCCCAGCGGTAGAGTGTGTCGTACAAGCCGTCAATGCCAGGCAGCGCCAGTGTTGCGCCGGTGAGGACACGTCGCAGCCGACGCCCCCAGGCGCCGGTTGTGCCTCTGGCGAGCGCTTCGTTGATCATGCGGTAGACGCCGATCGGCTGGTCAAACAGCAGCCCTTCCGCCTTCAGACTTGCCACCAGTTCTCCGATCGGCAGGATCAGACCATGCCGGCGAAAGGCGGCGAGTCCCAGTTCGGAGATGGTGCGTGTGCCATCCATTGCGCGCCAGACCTCGTGTTGCGCTTCGGTCAGGCGGAGGTAATTGCCGCGTGGACTGCGCACGATGTAGAGCGTCTGGTCGCCTTCGCATACCGGATCGGCAGCGACATCGGGAATGGCATGGGGGCGGTACAGCGTCGGATCGGTGCGGTTGCGCAGAGTTGTCCACAGAGGCTCCGACTCTGTTCGGTGCGTGATCCGTTCACGAAGAAGCGCATATGTCTGGACGGTCGTGGTGGGCGAGTCGGCAACACCCTGCCGCACCGCAGCCCAGATGCCGCCGGGGAGCGGACGGGCGCCGGGTTGGGTTGGACTGGAGTCGAGTGTGGTCGCAGCATTCAGCGTTGCCATCGCTCTTATTCTAGCACGGCGCGCCAGTGGCTCGCAGGCGCTGTGCGAGGGCGGGTGGTAGATAGCCGATAGCCGATAGCCGATAGCCGATAGCGGGGCTGGCGCGGGCGCCCGTCGGTCAACGAATGGAGAACGAATAAACGAATGTTGTGGCGCGCGGTGGCGGGTGGGCTGGCATAGGCGATAGCCGATAGGCGATAGGCGATAGCCGATAGCCGATAGCCGATAGCGGGGCTGGCGTGGGCGCCCGTCGGTCAACGAATGGAGAACGAATAAACGAATGTTGTGGCGCGCGGCGGCGGGTGGGCTGATCTGTTCTGTCAACGAATGGGCAACGAATAAACGAATACCGTAGTGGCCGGTTGCGTTGGGGCTGACACAGCCGCCCGTACCTGGCGCGAACGCCGGGTATCACCCAACCCACGGGTCATTCGTGTATTCGTTCCGTATTCGTTGACCGCTTGCGCCCCTCTGTCAACGAATGGACGCTGACACAGCCGCCCGTACCTGGCGCGAACGCCGGGTATCACCCAACCCACGGGTCATTCGTGTATTCGTTCCGTATTCGTTGACCGCTTGCGCCCTTCTGTCAACGAATGGACGCTGACACAGCCGCCCGTACCTGGCGCGAACGCCGGGTATCACCCCAACCCGCAGGCAGCGGGACATTCGTGTATTCGTTTCGTATTCGTTGACCGCTTGCGCCCCTCTGTCAACGAATGGGCAACGAAGAAACGAATGCTGTGCTCGGCACGATCGTCGCCGATACCCGTGACCCGCGGGCCGCAGGTTATTCGTTTATTCGTTCCGCATTCGTTGACCGCTGCGCCCCTTTCTGTCAACGAATGAGCAACGAAGAAACGAATGCCGTGGCGCGCGGTGGCGGCGGGGCTGGCGCTGACGGTGGAGAGAAAGAAGTAAAGAAGAGGTCTCGTTCGTGATTGGGGGTTTGGGGGATGCCCCCAGGGTCAGGCATCGGCGGCGGGATGGCTGTTGCGAACGCCATGAGATGTCGCCCCGCCGACGCAAAAACACATGTGTTGCGGTACGTGGGAACCTGTGCGAAAAAGAACGTCCTGACGTTTTCACCTGGCGTGGCTGGCCTTTACTTAACCCAACTGCTTCAATCAGTTGCTTCGTATGCTCGTGTTTGAGACATAACGACATCACTGATCTTTGAGATGATATGGTACGTTTGCACGTTACCGTAATCATCTCGAAGCGCCGCACCCGGCTCCTAGCGCAACGGTTTTCTAACAACCGCGCGTATTTGCTGGTCTCCCCGAGTAGATCCAAAACCTCTCGTTTCCCTCAGCTTACGACAGCCTTTTGCAGTACTATCGCTTGCCAGGTGCGGGTGCGTTGGGTTGTTCAAGTGCCTGCTCTTCGCCGGGTTACTCTGTCAGGACGGTAAGGATAGTATACTCCATGCCGCATGGTTTTACAAGCCCTTAATATGATGCAATTCAATGCAGTTTGCCGTGCAAAGGGTGTGCTTAAGGATGGTACAATAAGCAGCGTTGCGCTCACGTTTGACCGCATCCGAACGCTGCGGTAGACTACAGATGACGTTGCACCTTCGGACGGAGCGAAGGGTGGGTGTGCATGATAATGCAGTGAGGGCGCTGATGAGCACGTTGAATGAGAAGACAGCGTTCATTACCGGTGGCGGTCGTGGGATCGGGCGGGCGATTGCATTGACTTTCGCAGGCGCCGGCGCGGCAGTGGCTATCGCCGGGCGCAACCGGGAGATGCTCGAGGAGGTGTGTGCAATTATCGAGCAGCGTGGCGGGCGCGCTGTCGCCGTTCCGTGCGATGTCGCCGATGCGATGCAGGTCTATACCGCCGTCAGTACAGCGCGCGCGGCGCTCGGTCCGTTCGATATTCTGGTGAACAACGCTGGCATGACCTACAGCGCCAAACTGACCGATACGGACGATGCGCTGTGGGAACGGGTCATTCAGGTGAACCTCAATGGGGCGTATTATTGCTGCAAGGCGATTGTGCCCGATATGATCGCACGCGGCGGCGGGCGGATTATTAATATCGCGTCGATGGCGTCGCTCGTCGGGATGCCCTTCTCGGCCGCCTATAGCGCTGCTAAGCACGGGTTGCTCGGCCTGACGCGCTCGCTGGCGCTTGAGTTGCAACGGTACCATATTACGTCGAATGCGATCTGCCCGGCCTGGGTCGATACCGATATGATGGCGGAAGCGATCAATGCACTGGCAGCGAAGACCGGTCGCACGCCGGAGGAAGCGCGCGAGGCGTTGCTGTCGCGCGGCGGTCAGCAACGTGCAATGTCGCCGGAGGAGGTGGCCATTACCGCCTTGCGGCTTGCGGGTCCCGACGGCGCCTCCACGAATGGCGAGGCGATTGTGCTCCATTGAGTCCTATGCCTGCATATCTTGTCACTGTTTATTCATACCATGATCCCGCCGCTCCCGATCATCTCTTCCTGCTCGATGGCGATCTCGATGATGCGGCGGTTGCACGCCTGACGACCGACCTGCTCCACGATCCGGTCGTGCAGGAGGCGCGCTGGACCCGGCTCGATGATCTGAAAGATGCGCCGGTCGCCTGCGCCGACGGGACGCTGCTGGTCGAGATTGCGTATCGCCCCGGCGTGACCGATGCCGAGGCGGAGAGTGTGCGCAGCGGCGCCGCCCGCCTCGGCGTCGGCGGGGTGCATACGATCAAGACGCTGCGCCGCTATCGGGTGGCGCATCCGGGTGATGAGCGCGACCTGTACAACGACCTGATCCAGACGGTGCTGCGCTACCCTGCCGGCGCGGGCGTGGCTGAACGACGCGCCTGGTATGCGCATTTGCTTCAGCCTCCTGGCGATCATGAGCCGTTCGTGGCGCGTGTGCCGATTACAACCGCTTCGGACGATGAACTTATGCGCATCAGTCAGGAGGGCATTCTGTCGCTCGATCTGCAGGAAATGCGCGCGATCCGGGCGTACTATCGCAGCGAAGGGCGCGAACCGACCGATGGCGAACTCGAGACGCTGGCGCAGACCTGGAGTGAGCATTGCAGTCATAAAACCTTCAAGGGGCGCGTGATCTACAAGAGTTTCGTCCCGCCGGATGCGTATGATGCAGCATTGCCCGCTGACGTCTATCCGTCGCTGCACCGGTTGCTGCGCGATGGCGAGATTGACAGTCTCATCCATACGTTTCTGATGGCGGCTACCCGGCATATACTCGAGCAGCGTCAGGATCGCGATTTTGCAGTGCTCTCGGCGTTTGTCGATAATGCGGGCATTGTGGCGTTCGATGAGCATTATGAGGTGTCATTCAAGGTCGAAACGCACAATCACCCTTCGGCGCTTGAGCCATTCGGCGGCGCGAATACGGGCGTTGGCGGCGTGGTGCGCGATGTGCTTGGTGTTTCGGCGCAACCCATCGCCAATACCGATGTGTTGTGCTTTGGTCCGCTCGATCTGCCGCACACCGATCTCAGCCCTGGTGTGCTGCACCCGCGATGCATTGCGACCGGCGTGGTCGCCGGTGTGCGCGACTACGGCAATAAACTGGGCATCCCCACAGTAAACGGCGCGGTTCTCTATGACCCTGGGTACGTGGCGAACCCGCTTGTCTACTGCGGCACTGTCGGTCTGGCGCCGCGTGATGCGCATCCGCGCGCGGTTCAACCTGGCGATGCCATTGTGGTGATCGGCGGACGCACCGGGCGCGACGGCATTCACGGCGCGACCTTCTCGTCGGTGGAGTTGACGTACACGACGGCGGAAGAGGTGGGTAGCGCCGTTCAGATTGGCGACCCGATCACGGAAAAGAAAATGATGGACGTGATCCTGCAGGCGCGTGATCGGAGGCTCTACAGCGCGATCACCGATTGCGGCGCCGGCGGATTGTCGTCGGCGGTCGGTGAGATGGGGGCGGAGTGTGGCGCCGAGGTGGAACTGGCGCGCACACCCCTGAAGTACGCCGGTTTGCAGCCGTGGGAAATCTGGCTCTCGGAAGCGCAGGAACGGATGGTGCTGGCGGTGCCGCAGCAGCGCCTGGCGGACATGCTGGCGCTCTGCGCCAGTGAAGATGTGGAAGCGACGGTCATTGGACGCTACACCAGCACCGGTCGCCTGGTGGTGCGCTACAACGACAGGTTGGTTGTTGATCTGGCGATGTCGTTCCTCCATGATGGACGACCGCAGCGTCTGCTGGAGGCGCACTGGCACGGGGCAGCGCAGCCGGAGCAGCGATATATGGACAGTCGCAACCGCTCAGATGCAGACCCTGCGCGCCTGCTGCTGTCGTTGCTGAGTCATCCCAACATCTCGTCCAAAGCGTCAATCGTTCGCACCTACGATCACGAGGTGGGTGGTCGCACGGTTGTCAAGCCACTGATTGGCGATGGACCCGGCGATGCCGCTGTGTTGCAGCCGCTGCCGTCGTCGATGCGCGGGATTGCTATCGGCTGCGGCATCAACCCGCGCTATGGACGGATCGATCCGTACTGGATGGCGCTGGCGTGTGTCGATGAAGCGTTGCGCAATGTGGTTGCCGTCGGGGCCGATCCGACCCACGCCGTAATACTCGACAATTTCTGCTGGGGCGATCCGCGCCTCCCGGATCGCATGGCGGGACTGGTGCGCGCTGCTGCCGGGTGTTATGACGCGGCAGTAGCATACGGCGCGCCGTTCATTTCCGGCAAAGACTCGCTCAATAACGAGTATCGCGACGCTGAGGGACGCCGCACGCCGATCCCGCCGACCCTGCTCATTTCGGCGCTGGCGCTGGTTCCCGACATCCGATGTGCGGTGACGTCAGATCTCAAGGAAGTGGGCAACTATGTCTATCTGGTCGGAATGACGCGGGCGGAACTGGGTGGCGCCCACCTGCTTGATGTTGTGCCGCCGTCATCCGTCTCATCTACCGCGTCTGATGCATTCACGCGGTTGCCGCGAGTGGATCTGGCGCAGGCGCCGCGTGTGATGGCAGCGCTGCACCGGGCGATCACCGCCGGGCTGGTGCGCGCCTGTCATGATCTGAGCGAAGGCGGGCTGGGGGTTGCGGCAGCTGAGATGGCGCTTGCCGGCAACCTTGGGCTGGCGCTGGACCTCAGAGATGTACCGCGTGAGTCCAGTGTTGACGATGATCTGACCCTGCTGTTCAGCGAGTCGCCGACCCGTTTCCTGGTGGAAGTGCGTCCGGTCGATGCTGCGGCATTTGAGGCGGCGCTCGCAGGGTATGCGCACGCCCGGATCGGGGTTGTGACAGATGCCGATGTGCGAATCACCGGGTTGACCGGCGCCGTAACCGTGCAGATCACGCTGTCTGCCATTGCATCAGCGTGGCAGGACGCCCCCTTCGCCTGATGCTTTAAGGGCGGACAGAACATATGGGCGACGACGGGCGTTCTGGCGTTGGGATGCGCCGGTTCGTCCTCACCCCCTGCCCCTCTCCAGCTTCGCTGGAGAGGGGAGACCAGAGCCGTGCGCGGGGACGTTCCAATGCGGCGCAAGCCACGTTGGCTCGGATGTTCTGTCCGCCCCTGAAGCTTGCGGGGGTGGGGCGAAAGGAGGCAACGATGCGAAATGGTGATACGCCGCTCATGGATGCCGATCAGTTTGCCGCGTATATAGAGCGGCGCCTGAGCCTGTACGACGACATGCTCGAAGTGCGTGAGCGCCAGGGTTCTGCGCTGGTCGTCCATGCCCGGGGGTATGATGTGACCGTTAATCTCGAGCGATTCTATCGCGCATACGCGCGCGATCCTGCGCAACTCGACGCCGTTGTGCAAACCATCGTCAGTGTGTTGACGCGCGACATCCCGATCCGCGATCGGAGCGATTTTGCGCTGTTGCGTGAGCGTATTTTCCCAATGCTCAAACCAATTGGTCTGCTCGCGTTCGTGCGCGAACGCCGTCTGCCGATGCTGGTCTATCGTCCGTTTCTGGCGGATCTCATCATTACATATGTGGTGGATGAACCCCAGAGTGTTGCGTATATCAATGAGCAGCATCTTGAGCAATGGGGCGTGAGTGAGCGCGAGATACACGAGACGGCGCTGCGGAATCTACGGCAACGAACGGATGAACGCACGCCGTATATGATGGTCGGCGAGGATGAGCAGCAACTCTTCATCTACAACAGTCAGGATGGGTACGATGCCACGCGCCTGCTGCTGACCGACATCCTGGCAGATTGGGCGCAGCGTGTATCCGGCCAGCTGGTGATTGGTATTCCGAACCGTGATTTTCTGATTGCTCTGGGTGACGCCAACCCCGATATTCTGCGCAGCGTGGCGGCGCAGATCCAGATCGACGCAGTTCAGCGTGATCACGGGCTGACCGACCGCCTTTTCACCCTGGTTGGCGTTCAGGTCTGCGAGTACGAGATGGCGTGATGGAACTCGGCATTCTGTTGTTCACGATTGGCGCCTTTGGCGTTGCAGGCGTGCTCGCCTGGCGTGACCGTCATCTTCACTATCTGATCGCCCTGGCGTCGGGGCAGATTGCCACGCTGCTCTCGCCGCTCTGGCAGCGTCTGTACGGGTTTTCCTACGATCCGTCGTTCAGCCCTTTGTTTCGTGTGCTTGATCATTCGTTGCCGACGGCGATCTTTCTGGCGGGATGGACGCTGATGCTGCCGCCGCTGATGATTTTCTTCCTCTATCAGCGGCGCTGGTGGATTTCTGGCTATGTCACAGGCGCGTTGACATTTGTGCTCTTTACACTCTACCACATCCTGATCGAGACGATCGGCGTTCGCGCTGGCTGGTGGCAGTATGCCGACGGCGGTGCGCTGCCGTTCGATATCAGCGTCAACGTCCTTGCCGGTTTGATGAATGGGCTGGTATCGCTTGGGGGGCTGGCGGCGCTGCTGATCACGCGCCACTATGCCTGGCCAATGCTGCTGGCCGTCATGCTGCCTACGCCGCTCCTGATGAGCGCGCTGGTGCATGGGTTGCTCGGCGCGCCGCTGTACACTGTACTGCTGCTCCGCGCCCAGTCGTGGGCTGCGGCGATCGGCATGGTCGGCACCCTTGGGCTGCTCCTCTGGGGGGCGCATATTATCGCCAGCGAATTGGGGCGCCGCCCGGTCATGGGTCGCACGACGACGTAGAGACACGGCATTGCACTGTCTCTACGCCGCTGCCCGGTTGTGGGTTGCCCAATGGCGTCGATGTCAGTCGCGTTTGCGACAAATGCCCACGCCGTCGCGCACCGGCACCAGGACCGACTCAAGCTGCGGGTGGGTCATGATCGCGCGGTTGAACTCTTGAATGCCGCGCACGATTGGTGCTGCATCATCCTCCAGCACCAGCGCGTTGCACAGCACATTGTCGGCAATCAACAGACCGCCGGGTCGCAGGCGGGAGACGCAAAGGTCGAGCGCCCGCAATGACTCGCGTTCACCCGTCAGATGGCGGAGAATGTCGAGAAAGACAAGATCATACGGACCTTCCGTCTGTTCGAGGGTGCTGAACCATCCGCCCTCGATAATCGTGAAATGGTCGCCATAACCGGCGTGTGTGACATAGGTGCGCGCCAGGGCGATTCGCTCCGGGTTGCGCTCGATTGCCGTCAGACGACCGCCATTTGGCACAATCGCTCGTAGCAGCCAGATGGCGGCGTACCCGGTAGCCACGCCGATCTCCAGCGCTTCGCGCGTGCCATGCATCTTCGCCAGCAGGTAGAGCAACTGCCCCTCGACCGGTCCCACCAGGGGCCAGCCATGTTCGCGCGCCTGACGCTCCAGCTCGGCCAGCGCCTGTGGTCGCGGCGGCATCAGTTCAGCCAGGTAATCTTCGATTGCGATGTTGGTAATATCGTCACGCATGATGCGCCCTCCTTGCACGATGGACATAATGTAAAAAAGCCTGTCGATGAGCGCGACAGCGGTCGTCACCGTTGCCCACCGCGAGAACGCGCTGCATGGCAGCATGAAAATTGTACCACACATACACAAAGAATTGACAGGCGGCGCACGATTACGGTATTATTGCAAACCGCAACAAGCGCACACCAGGCGAACACGTCTCCTGCCCGCTGTCCCTCGATGTCCGGTCGTGTCGGATGGCGCACGTGTTCCCTCACACAATGGAGTCTTCATGCATCGCGGATATCATCGCTGGGAGAGTCCGGCGCTTGGCAGACCGATGGAACTGCTTGTGCTCGGTCATGCCGGAGCGCCGGTGATTGTGTTTCCGACGTCGCGCGGTCGATTCTTCGAGTATGAAGACCGCGGCATGGTGGCCACACTCGGGCATCACATCGAACAGGGATGGATTCAACTGTACTGTGTCGACAGTGTGGATGCGGAAAGCTGGTACTGCGGATGGGTTCATCCGCGCGATCGTCTGCACCGTCACGATCAGTACGAACGCTACATTCTCGATGAGGTGCTGCCGTTCGTGTACCATCAGAATCCGAACCCCTTCATCATGGCGCATGGATGTTCGTTTGGCGCCACCCATGCCATGCTCTTCGGTCTGCGGCATCCAACGCGCTTCAGCCGCATTCTGGCGTTTTCCGGCCTGATGGATATTCGCTCGTTCATGGATGGCTATCACGATCAGGAGGTGTACTTTCACAATCCGGTCGAGTTCATCAGCGGGTTGCAGCCCGGCGAGTACGCCGATGCTCTGCGACGGCTGGATATCGTCATGGCGATTGGGCGCGACGATGAACTGGCGCCGAGCAATGCCGCACTTTCGGAGGCGTTCTGGTCCAAAGGCATCTGGCACGCCATGCGCTGGTGGGATGGCTGGGCGCACGACTGGCCCTACTGGCAGCAGATGATCCGTATGTATATCAATGGCGCAGACTGATCGCCGCATATCGCATATGCCCAAGGAGTGAAGCGTGACCCTGAAAATTGGCGTTCTGGTCGGGCGGGAAAATACCTGGCCCCCTGCCTTTATCGAGGAAGTCAACCGACGCAATGCAGGCGTGACGGCTGAGTTCGTCAAACTGAGCGGCACCCGTATGGCGGAAGAGACGCGCTACGCGGTCATCGTCGATCGTATCTCGCACGAGGTGCCGTACTATCGCACCTTCCTCAAAACGGCGGCGATCGGCGGAACGCACGTGGTCAACAACCCGTTCTGGTGGAGCGCCGACGAGAAGTTTACCGGCGCCACGATTGCAACGCGCCTCGGCATCGCGCACCCGCGCACGGTCGCGCTGCCGTCGCACTCCTACATCCCTGCCATTCACCCGGTCGAGTCGCTGCGCAATCTGGAGCCGCGCATTCCGTGGGAACAGCATGTGGAGTATGTTGGCGGTTTCCCGCTCATTCTGAAGCCGCATGCCGGCGGCGGGTTCAAGCAGGTCTACAAAGTGTACGATATGCAGGGGTTGTGGTCGGCATACAACGAGAGCGGCACCGAATGCATGATGATGCAGGAGTTCATCCAGTGGGATAAGTATGTGCGCTGCCTGGTCATTGGACGCGACCATGTGCTGGTGATGAAGTTCGATGTGAGTGCGCCGTATCCGCATCGTTATTTCGATGAGCCGGATTACCTGACGCCCGAAGAGCATGAGCGAGTGGTGCGCGATGCGCTGACCCTGTGTCGCGCGCTTGGCTACGATATGAATACGGTCGAGTTCGCCATTAAGGACGGTGTTCCCTATGCGATCGATTTCACCAATCCGGCGCCGGATATGGATTACTGGTCGCTCAAGGAGAAGTTCTTCCGCTGGGCAGTGACGAAGATGGCGGATATGTGCATTGCGAAGGCGCACTCCGGTCTGGCAACGCTCGATGAGATCCACTGGAGTCGCCTGCTCAATCCGCTCAATGCTGTTGTTGAGCCGAAGAAACGCGCCACTCGAAAGAAAAAGAACGACACCTGATGGGGGCGTTTATGCTGGAGCACGCAATCGCCGATTATCACGCGCTGCTGGAAGACGAAGAGATCGCGCGCGCAACCTGGGAGGCGCTGACCGAGGGGCAGCGTGAGCGCCGGCTTTTCTTCGGCGCCCGGCCGCTCGCCACCGTCATGCGCCCGCGTTTTCTGACCAGGCAGCAGTACGAGTTGTTGCAACGCGGCGTCGGGCTGGTCGTCGCGGCGCTGCAACGCCTCGGCGATGCGCTGCTGGCCGATGCGACGCTGCGCTCTCGGATTGCGCTGACGCCACAGGAAGAGGCGCTGCTGGCGCGCGATCCCGGCTATCCGCAGCACAGCGCCCATTCGCGCATGGATACGTTCCTGACCCTCGATGGCGCATCCCTCCAGTTTGTCGAGTACAATGGCGAAAGTCCGGCAGCGATCGCCTACGAAGATGTGCTGTCGGAACTCTTCAGTTCGCTCCCCGCCATGCAGCAGTTTGCCCGGCGCTACACCGTCACGCCGCTGCTGGCGCGTCACCGGCTGCTCGCCGTCTTGCTGGACGCCTGGAACCAGTTTGGCGGTTCGGGATCGCCGCGGATCGCCATTCTGGACTGGAGCGGTCTGCCGACGCACTCGGAGTTCGTGCTGTTCCAGCGCTATTTTCGTGACCATGGCATCGAAGCGGTGATCTGCACGCCCGACGACCTGGTGTATCGCAATGGGCGCCTGGTTGCCACGCGCTTCGAGACGGGAGATCCGACGGCGGCGTCTGAATTTCCCATTGATCTGGTGTACAAGCGTGTGCTGACCAGCGAGCTCCTGGTGCGCTACGGCGACGCAGCGCTCGACCATCCGTTGATGCGCGCCTACGCCGATGGCGCTATCTGTATGGTCAATTCGTTTCGGGCCAAACTATTGCACAAAAAAGCGATCTTTGCGCTGCTGACCGACGACGCCCTGCTTGATCTCTTCACGCCCGATGAGCGCGCCGCCATTGCAGCGCACGTGCCCTGGACACGTATGGTGCGTCCGGGGAGCACAACCTACCAGGGTTCACCGATCGACCTGATAGCGTTTGCGCGCGCTGAACGTGAGCGTCTGGTCATCAAGCCGAACGACGAGTATGGCGGCAAAGGGGTGATCATCGGCTGGGAGACGCCGCCGGACGAATGGGAGCGCGCGCTCGGTGACGCGCTGCGCTCACCGTCGATCGTGCAGGAGCGCGTGACCATCGCCTATGAGGAGTACCCCGCTATGGTCAATGGCGCCGTTCAGATCGGGCGCCGTCTGGTGGACAGTGATCCGTTTGTGTTCGGCGGCGACGTGCACGGGTGTCTGTGCCGTCTTTCGACGGTTACATTGCTGAATGTGACGGCTGGCGGCGGATCGACGACGCCGGTCTTTCTGGTGGGGAGGGGAGCGGAGCCATGACATCGTACAATCCTGCGGCGCCCGATTTTCCGTTTACCATCGGCATCGAGGAAGAGTATCAGGTCGTAGACCCGCACACGCGCGAATTGCGCTCGTACATTACGCAGATTCTTGACCGTGGGCGCATGATTCTGCGCGAGCAGATCAAGCCGGAACTGCACCAGAGCATGGTGGAGGTCGGCACGCAGCCATGCCGGACTGTCCAGGAGGCGCGCGCCGAGGTGGTGCGGCTGCGTGGCACGATTGCCGGTCTTGCCCGTCAGCACGGATTGACGATCATCTCTGCCGGAACCCACCCCATCTCATCGTGGATGAGCCAGGAGATTACCCCGTTCGAACGCTACAAAGGGGTTGTTGAGGAAATGCAGCAACTGGCGCTGCAACTGCTGATTTTCGGCATGCATGTCCATGTTGGCATGCCAGATGATGAAGTCGCCATCGAACTGATGAATGTGGCGCGCTACTTCCTGCCCCACATCCTGACGCTCTCGACATCATCGCCATTCTGGATGGGGCGCAACACCGGTTTCAAGTCGTACCGTTCCGCGCTCTTCTCGAACTTCCCGCGCACCGGCATTCCGCCGAGTTTCCATTCGGCCGCCGAGTTTCAGAACTATGTGCAATTGCTGATCAGGACGAACTGCATCGACGATGCGAAGAAGATCTACTGGGACCTGCGCCCGCACCCGTACTTCGGCACGCTCGAGTTCCGCATCTGCGACGCTGCAACGCGGGTGGACGAGTGCATCGCGCTGGCAGCGCTCATGCAGGCGCTGGCAGTCAAACTGCACCTGATGTTTTCCGAAAACACCACCTTCCGCGTCTACCGACGCGCTGTCATTATGGAGAACAAATGGCGAGCGCAGCGCTGGGGGCTGGAGGGCAAACTGATCGATTTCGGCAAGCGCGCCGAGGTGGAGGCGAAGGCGCTGATGCACGAACTGGTCGCCTTTGTCGATGAAGTCGTCGATGAACTCGGCAGCCGCCACGAAGTTGAGTATCTGCTCAAAGTCGCCGACGGCGGGTCGAGCGCTGATCGGCAACTGGCGGTCTTCCGCGAAACGAATGACCTGCGCGCCGTGGTAGACCACCTGGTGAACGAGACGCTGGAGGGAGTGCCGGTGTATCAGGAGTAAATCGTGTCTGCCGTTCCTGTGCCGGTCTCCCCAGCGACGACCGCTCCCGCCTGTGCCCTGTTCTGGAACAGCCCTACGCTGCGCTCCAGCGGATCACCGCCGATGCCCAGGTGAGTCCGCCGCCAAATGCCGTGAGGAGCACGTAGTCCCCTTTGCGCAGCCGTTGCTGCTCAACAGCTTCGACGAGTGCAATTGGAACGCTGGCGGCTGACGTGTTGCCGTAGCGGTCAAGGTTGACGAACACGCGATCCATCGGCGCCTCGAGGCGTTTCGCTGTTGCTTCGATGATGCGCAGGTTCGCCTGGTGGGGAATGATCAGCGCGATGTCGTCGGTGGAAAGCCCGGCCGCCTGGATGGCGTCGAGAGCCGAGGCGGCCATTTCTCGAACGGCGTGCTTGAAGATTTCGCGCCCATTCATGTAGACATACTGGCGTCCCTGTTCGAGCAATTCCGGTGTCGCAGGGAGGCGCGTCCCGCCGGCATCGACCGCCATGAGGTCTTCCTGATTGCCATCGGCGCCGAGCACGCACGAAATGAGACCAGCCGGTTCATCGGAAGGCTGGAGCACCACAGCGCCCGCCCCATCGCCGAACAGCACACACGTATTACGGTCGTTCCAGTTGATGAAGTGGGTAAAGATGTCGCAGGCGACGAAGAGCACATTGCGCGCCGCGCCGCTGCGGACCATGCTGGTCGCCACCTGCAGGCCATAGATGAAGCCGCTGCATGCGGCAACCACATCGAAGGCAGCGGCGCGGCGCGCGCCGATTCCCGCCTGCACCGCGCATGCCGTAGCCGGGAACGGCCGGTCAGGCGTACAGGTCGCCAGGATGACCGTATCGATCCGGGCGGCGTCGAGACCGGCGCGCGCGAGGGCGGCGCGCCCTGCAGCAATCGAGAGCGTCGATGTGTAGTCGCCAGGACCTGCAATGCGTCGTTCACGAATACCGGTGCGGGTCTGAATCCACTCGTCCGACGTTTCGACCATTCGTTCAAGATCGGCATTGGTCAGCACACGTTCAGGAACCGCCATGCCCCAGCCCGTAATCGCAGCAAAGTTCACCATACCCGCCTCGGATGATGCAAGAAGGGTTACTGACACGCCGGGATGGCAGTCAATAACCCCTCACGACGCGCACGTGACGTAATTATTTTTCGCCGGCTTCGCTCTTCGGCTCGACGACCAGGCGCCCCCGATAATACCCGCACGATTTGCAGACATAATGCGCGCGCATCAATTCGCCGCAGCGCGTGCATGGCACGAGCGTTGGCGCATCGAGGCGCTGATTACGACGGCGGTTGCCGCGTCGATGGCGAGAAACTTTTGTTTTTGGTACAGCACCCATAACCTGATTACCTTTTGCTCCCTGTCATTCTGGCTTCAGCAGCGCGCGCAGCGCGGCAAACCTTTCATCGCCGCCGGAACTGCCGCACGAACACTGCTCGACATTCAAATCAGCGCCGCACTCCGGGCAGAGACCGCGGCAGTCGGGCTTGCAGAGCGGTTGCATTGGCAGCGCGAGCAGTACATACTCACGCAGCATCTCACCGACATCCGCCATATGCAACTCATCGAGGTAGAATGGGTCCTCCTCGTCGGGCTGCGGCAGCGGCGTTCCGGTCGTCACATCGATCCGCGAATGGAACTCATCGCGGAAGCGCACCTCGATATGCTGGACGGCTGGATTGAGGCAGCGGACGCACTCCATCTCCACGGTTCCGTGGGCATGCACATCGACCAATACCCCGCTGGCGGTGCGGGTAAACCGCACGTCACCGACCACGCTGCGTATGTCGAGAACATCGTCAAGGCGCAGGACAGGCTCGGTAAAGTCGTACCTGCGTGACGCGCCAACATACTCGCGCAACAGTTGGGCGACGTTGAACTTCAAATCGGTGATCGGTTTTGACATGTGCATGGTAGAGCCCTCTGCGCTCACAGGGGATGCATTATAGGTCAGCGGCGTTATGCTGTCAAGAACGAGTATCGACGTAACTGTTCACCCTTGGGGTCACGGAATCGCCTTCGGAGCGAGGGCGGGACGCCCTCGTTCCCAGGGCAGTTGAGGGCGGGACGCCCTCGTTCCCACGGCAGTTGAGGGCGTCCCGCCCTCGTTCCCAGGGCAGTTGAGGGCGTCCCGCCCTCGTTCCCACGGCAGTTGAGGGCGTCCCGCCCTCGTTCCCAGGGCAGTTGAGGGCGGGACGCCCTCGTTCCCAGGGCAGTCGAGGCGGGACGCCCTCGTTCCCAGGAGCAGTCTGAACAGTTACCTATCGACCGGGCGGGCGCGGTTCGCGGGCTGCGCCAAGTTCCTGCAGACCGTTTTGCACGCTGGTGATGACCTTCAGCAGGCGTTGTTCAAGTTCTTCGAGCACCTGGCGCGCATACTCGTCGGCGCCGGCGCGCACGGAGCGCGCCTCGCGCTCCGCCTGTTCCAGCAACCGCGCGCGTTCCGCCTCGATCGCCGCCAGCAGACCCTGTTCCTGCAGCACCTGCTGCACCCGTTCCTGCGCCTCGCTGAGTAATCGTTCCTGCTCGCTGATGATCCGACGCGCCTGGCGCAATTCCTCCGGAACCGCCACGCGCATGCGGTCGATGATGCCGAGCACCCGATCTTCGTCGATCAACAGCCGACCGCTGAACGGAACCCGTTTCCCTTCGGCGATGACATCTTCCAGTTCATCGATCAACTGATCCAGTTCGATGGCTCATCACCTCCTGCCATAGACGCGCTTCAGCGCTTCCACTACCGGACCGGGAACCAGCCAGGAGACATCGCCGCCAAGCGATGCAATTTCACGCACAGTGCTCGAACTGAAAAAGGTATAGCGGTGACTCGCCATAAACAGAACGATATCGATGTCGGGTGCGAGAGTCTGATTGATCTGCGCCAGTTGAAACTCTGCTTCAAAGTCGCCGACCGCGCGCATTCCGCGCACAATCACTGTCCCGCCAACACTTCGCACATAATCGACCGTCAGCGTTGAATATGTGTCTACCCTGACACGCGGCAGGTGTCTGGTCGACTCGCGTAACAGTGCGACCCGTTCCTCGGTGCTGAAGAGCAACTGTTTGTTGGGTCGATCAAAGACGGCCATGATAACCGTATCGAAGATGCGCGACGCGCGCGCGGCAATGTCCAGATGTCCATTTGTGACTGGATCGAAGCTTCCCGGATAGACGGCAATCGTCACCCCTTCTCTCCTTCACTGGTGCAATGCGGATCTGCAGAACGCTGCGTCGTGCCATCAGCGATCGACCGGCAGCACAGTGGACTGATGCATCTCATCGGAATCGGAGGCGATATTGTCCGGCGCCAGTTCGTAAATCGAAAAGCATGAGTCTCCCAAACGGCGGAATTTACGGCGGCGGAAACGCTGGTAACGATCACTGAGTTCGACGCGCGGCGAGTGACCGACAACCAGGATGCCAGCGTCAGCCAGCAGGTTTGCGTCGTCCACCGCGCAAATCGTCGCCTCAATCGCAGGATCAGCATAGGGCGGGTCCATAATGATTATATCATACTTCGCGTGGTGACCGTGAATGCGCAGGAAGCGCTCGACCGGCATATGAAAGATGCGCGCCCGATCCGCCAGATGGGTGTGTTCCAGGTTCTCGCGGATGATCCGGCACACGTGCACTTTGTGCTCGACAAAATCGGCCCATGACGCGCCTCGGGACAGGCATTCAATCCCCAGCGATCCGGTGCCGGCATACAGGTCGAGCACGCGCCCGCGAATGGGTCCATATCCCTCAATGACCGAAAAGAGCGCCTCTTTGACCCGATCAAGCATCGGGCGCGTGCCGAGGCCTTCTGGCGCTTTCAGGCGATGACCTTTGGCTGTTCCGGTAATAACGCGCATAGTCCTTACCTTTCAGCCGCAATCGCATCGAGCGTGGCGGCGAACGCTGCAATCGTCGCATCGATGTCATCCGGCGTATGGACTGCCGAGACAAAGCCGCTCCGACCGCGCATGAGATCAATTCCCTGGTTGATCATCGCCAGGCGTACCAGGTGAACCAGACGCGGATCGCCGCCGCGCTTCAGTTCGTCCGGCGGCGCTGCCGGTGCGAGTTCACCCGGCGGGAAACCGACCGAACACCCGGCGATGATGTGAAAGATTGAGCCGTCGCCATAGACCGCCCAGCCGGCAAGGTCTCGTTTGCGCAGTTCAGCGTTCATGCCGGCGATAAGGCGCTCGCCGAGCGCAGCGGAGCGCGACCCTGGCGCGTCGCTGGCGACAATGTCGAGCATCGCCACACCTGCGGCTGCGGAGAGAGGCGCGGCGTTGAACGTGCCAAAATGCCGGATTTTGTGCGCCTGGTTCCACGCCGCATCACCAAACGCCAGATGCTTCAGAATATCGGCGCGTCCGCCGACTGCGCCGCCGGGCAACCCGCCAGCCAGAATCTTCGCCAGGGTCGTCAGGTCGGCGACGACCCCTGCGCGCTGCTGCGCGCCGCCTGGCGCAACCCGGAAGCCGGTGACGATCTCATCGCAGATCAACAGCACGCCATACTGCCAGGTTAGCTGCCGCAGATCGCGCAGGAAGCCAGACGGCAGCGGGACGGCGCCATACGATGCCCCGGTCGGTTCGAGGATGACGGCAGCCACATCGGTGCGACGGCGCAGGGTGTGCTCGACATAATCAAGATCGGTCGGCGCAACGATCATCGAGCCAAGGACGCCATCGTACAGTCCGGCGGGAGTGCTGGCGTCGTTCGTATCGTGCGCCAGCATGTCGTGCCAGCCGTGGTAGTGCCCGGCGAAACGGATGACAACCGGTTTGCCGGTAAAGGCGCGCGCCAGGCGCAGCGCCATCATCGTCGCTTCGGTGCCCGAGGCGGTGAAGCGCAGCAGTTCGATGCCGGGAATCAGGCGCTTTACCAGGTGCGCCCATTGCAGGCTGAGTTCGTGTTCGGCGCCGTAATGCGTGCCGCGTTCCATCTGGCGTTGCACCGCTGCGACGATCGCCGGGTGCCCATGACCGAGCAGCAGCGCGCCATGCCCCATCCAGTAGTCGATCAGTTCGTTTCCATCAGAATCCCATTTGTGCGCTCCGGCGCACCGTTCGACGTACAGCGGAAACGGTGCGATGTAGCGCCCATCGTGGGTGACGCCGCTGGGGAACAGAGTCTGCGCCTGGCGGAACAGCGTCTGTGATCGCGGATGCCGCTGAATGTACGTCTCAACGATGGTCATCAAATGCCATACTCCAGCCGGGTGATGAGGGCTTCGGGCAACTGTGCGTCACGCATCTGTCGCTGTGTCAGCCCGATGTCGTACCAAACGCGACGGAACGTAATGGCATTGGTGGTTGTATCGAAGATGGCGAAAGCGGCGCGTGGGTCCTGGTTCCGCGGCTGGCCGACGCTGCCCGGATTGACGATATACCGGAACCCGGTTTCAAATGTCAGTGTCGTGCCATCGTCCGGCGACGACGGTCCCTCGCAGCGCCCTTCAGGCGTCAGGCGGAAGACCAGCGGCACGTGCGAATGACCAATCAAACAGACCTGTTGCTCGAAGCGGCGAAAATTGTCGAGCGCCTGATAGCGCGTCAGCAGGTACTCCCATATTGGTTCGCGCGGGCTGCCGTGAGCCGCAAAAAAGCGCTCATTGATCGACTGGAAGGGCTCGAGTTCTTCCAGCAGCATCCGATGGTCGTATGTCAACTGATCGCCATTCCAGATGTTGGCAGCGCGCGCATCCGGGTTGAAATCGCTCAGGTCCAGCAACCCAAGGCAGGCAAGATCGTGGTTGCCCGCGAGCATGATGCTTGCAAGGGTGCGGATCGTTGCCACGCATTCGTTGGGACGCGGACCGTATCCGATGGTATCGCCAAGATTCCAGACGGTGTCATAAGGCTGGGCGGCAGACAACACGGTTTCGAGCGCCACGATATTCGAGTGAATATCCGAAAGAATCAGGATGCGCATAAGTCGTGATACGTCCTCACAACACCCGGGCGGGCTGCAGCACATATACCGAACATGATACCACGTCAGACGCTCTGGTGCAGCTCTGAGTCGAAGCAAGCCGCAATCTGGCTGTAAGGTTTCGGTAATGCCAGGGCTTTGCATCCATTCCTGCCCGCTCCTATAATACGCCTGAATGTCGTAGCGCTCAGCGTTCAAGGAGACCCGGCGCGCTATGAGCGAGCCAACACCAACCGGTCAGGGGTATTGCCCGTATCTCGGTCTGAAGCAGAATCGCGCGATCCGGTTTTCATCGCCGACGCCGGAGCATCGTTGTTACGTCGGCGGCGAGCCGGTCGAAATACCGGTCGATCAGAGCACATTTTGCCTTTCCCGCAATCATGTCCAATGCCCATTATACATGGGTTTAACACTTCCCTCGATTCCGGCAGCAGCCAGTTCTGCAGGCGCTGCAGCCGCAGCGCCTGCAGGGTTGCGCGGCTGGCTGCGCACGCTGTCGCCGCGCGATCGCGCGATCTATGCGTTGATGCTGGGCATGCTGGCGATCATTGTGCTGGTGTACGCCATTGCCGGATGGCAGGCTTTGACCGGCAGCGGGACAGTCACGGGAGCGCCTTCGCCGATACCCGTGGCGCCGCCGGAGACGGCGACTGCGACGCCTTCGCCGCAACCGTCCCCATCACCAACGATGACGCCGCTTCCGCCCACTCCCACGGCGCTGCCAACCAGCACGCCATCGCCGCAACCGTCCCCCTCGCCAACGCAGGAGCCGCTGATCATCGTGCCAACAGCGCTGCCGCCGCAACCAACCGACACCGCAGCTGCTGCGCCTTCACCAACTACCGATGCGACAGCAACGCCATCCTCGACCGGTCAACCGGTCCAGCCATCGCCGACCCCCACGGCGACGGCAGCGCCGGTCGTGCCGCCGACCACGCCCCCCCAGCCAACCGCCGCACCTCCCGCGCCGCCGCGACCGCCGGCAGCGACGGCGGCGCCTGCGGTTCAGCAGCAGCGGTTGTGGCTCTATTTCGGTGATGCGACCGGCACCCTGTTTGTGCCTGTCCAGCGCCTCGTTCCTGTTGAAGATCGCAAAGTAGCGACCGCGGCCGTCAACGCTCTGATCGAGGGTCCGCGCAACGGACTCGAGCGCCTGGTCGATCCGCAGGCGCGCCTGCTGAACATAACGATCAACAATGGTCTTGCAACCGTCAACTTCGACCGACCGCCGCACCTGAACGGTGATCCGCGCGGATTGTATTCGATTGTTCTGACATTGACCCACTTCGAGACGATCAGCCGGGTACAGTTTCAGGTCAATGGCGCAAACATCGGCATCGATGGGAGCAGACCGATTGGGCGACCGGTCGTCAACCCGTTGAACCCGGACAATCTGCCGGTCGATTATGCGATCACCGAGTTTCTGCCGACGTACTACCTGGCAAACGATGGCTTCCACACGATCCGCATCATTCGCATGGTTCCGAAGACGCGCCAGGTGGCGGAGAGGACCGTTCGCGCGCTTATCGAGGGACCGGGAATCTACGAATATGCAGTGCAGCGCACCATTCCGCCCGGAACCGATCTCCGCGCAATCAGTATCAACCAGGGGGTCGTGTGGGTCGATTTCAACGCTCAATTCGCCGAGGCGACGGATCGGAACGCTGCGGTGCGCACGCTGGTCGAATCGCTGACCACCCTGCCGCGTGTGACCGGGGTGCAGATCTTCGTCGAGGGTCGCTCACTTGCAGAATGGTGGGGCGAGCCGTATGGCAGGGTCTATCCAAAGCCGCTGATCAACCCGGAGTGATGATTTACCACCAGCGCCACTGAACGTACTGGTGTTCCTGCGGCGGAACGATGCAGCAGTGCGTGCATATGCGGAATGGAATGCCGGTCTCACGTTCGAGGTGGAGATCGTCGCGTCCGCCGCAGTAGCGGCACACGCTCAGATTTTCGATATCGTCGGCGCGCCAGAGTTGCGGAATGAGCGTCAGTTCCAGCGGATGAACGCCGTCGATTGCCGCGATCCTGACGCATACCGCCGCCGGAAAGACCGCTTCGACGCGCGCAAACAGATGGTAGCGATACGAATACACCTCGTCCCCGACGCAAATGGCGCCTATTCGCGGATGGGTTCGAATTTTCATGGCATCCTCAGCAGCGCAGCGAGCCTGCGCAGTTCCTCTTCATCGAGACGAAACGCTTCGTGGTCGCTGAACATGAGCGCGTCAAGCGCATCGGCGAGGCGTTCCTCCGCACCTTCCTCAAAATGCGCCTGACCACGTTCAACCGCATAGAACTGGTCGAATGCCCATGCTGCCAGCGCCTGGTCGGTCATTGCGCCGGACAACCGTGCGTCAATCTGTTCCGCTACCGCGTGGCATGGAATGAGCGTCATGAATCTCGTGGCTGAGCCGTTGCAACGAACCGACTCCGCCGGCGTCACGGATCGCGCAATGCCTGATCGCACATTGCGAAAAAGCCGCACCCATGGCATCGTGCGGGATCATCGTGACTCCGATCGCACTCGTTGTCAAGCGCCGCGCGCATCTCTGCGATCAGCGCCAGCGTTGCTTCGCGCACCCGCGGCGTGTACGACAGCCGAAACGTTCGGTCGGCATAGCGCAGCAAGCCGTAGGGCGGGGCGACGCCGGTCGTCTCCTCAATCAACAGACAGTATGCCGCCAGTTGCATGAGATCGGACTCATACGGGCGCGCTGCGTTTCTCCCCGGTTTGACCTCAACCGGGATCAGATGTCCGCGTCGCTCGATGAGATAATCGGGTTTCCCGACCAGCCCAATCCGGCGCGCCACAAGTGGTCGCTCCGGCGAGTGCGCATTGGTGTCGCGGTACACGACCGGCGCCCAGGGAAGACCGGTGGCGGCGCGGAGGCGAAGGGCGCCGGTCAGAGCGACCAGGGCGAGCAGAAGCAACGCCAGTCCAATCGTGATCGCCATTGGTCAGCCAGCCATACCGCCGCCGACCAGCAGCGCCAGCGCCAGCGCGCCAAGGAGCGCAGCGACGATCAACAACAGACGACTCACAGCGACCGATCGGTCGTGGCGGTGGTGCAGCATTGTTCCGTACTCGCGGCGCTCGCGCCCTTCCGGTTCGAGCCCGGCGACTCGACGCAGCCACCAGGCGCGCGCACAGTAGACATATTCGCCAATTTCACTGGCGCGTATTGTTGGCGCCCGCTGACCAGGCATAGATCATACCATTTTAGATTTTAGATTTTGGGAGTACTGCGCCTGGAGCCCCAAACCCTGAAACCGCACATGGCAATATAAAACTACCCGCCGCCCAGTACCGGGTTGCCGCCAATCCAGTTGGCGACATCGGAAACGGTGATGACCACCATCAATCCCATGAGCATCATGAACCCAATGGCGTGCACCATCGCTTCGCGCTCAGGCGGGATCTTCTTACCGCCGCGCGCGATCTCGATCAGCGAGAAGATGATGTGACTGCCATCGAGCGCCGGGATAGGCAACAGGTTGATCAGGAACAGATTGAGGCTGATAAGCGCCGTCCACTGCCAGAAGCCAATCCAGCCATCGCGCTGAATAACCTCGCCGGTGCCGCGGGCGATGCCGACCACCCCGGCGACCCCGCCCTGCGGCGCTTCACTGATCCCCAGCAGGCTGCCGAGCATCTGACCGAGACCGGCAATAAATCGCCCCAGGACATCGAAGGTGTACGTAAAACCGGTGCCCAGCGCCGTGAGCGGCGTTGCCGGAACGATCTGGATATTGGGCGTATACGCGAAACCAAACCCGTTCTCGAACGCTACCCCGTCACGCTCCCAGGGTCCGGGAGTGATCATCAGCACAACACGCGCATCATCGCGCTCAACGACCGCCTCTATCGGGCGACCGCGATTTTCGGCGGCAATCAGGCGAATGACGCTCAGATCGGTATCAAGCGCGCGTCCGCCGAGCGCGATAAGCAGATCGCCGCTCTGCAACCCGGCGCGTTCCGCAGGGGTCGCCGGGTAGACGACGTCGATGCGCGCGCCGTCGAAGGCGGCAGGAACGCCGCGTGCCATAAAGATGCCGCTAAAAATGAGGAACGCCAGCAACAGGTTCATCAACGGTCCAGCGAGCAAAACAACGATTTTCTTCCACGGCGATGCTGCGGACAGACTGCCGGTCCCGTAGATCTGATCTCCCTCGCCGCCGAAGCGCACGAAGCCGCCGATGGGCAGCCAGTTGAGCGTATATTTGACGCCATTGCGCTCAAAGAGCACCATGGCGCGCGGCGGATAGCCGAGACCAAACTCCTCGACCTTAATGCCGAACCACACCGCCGTCAGAAAATGCCCCAGCTCGTGAACCAGCACCAGCAGCCCGAGCATGAGCAGGAATGCAACAATGGTAACCAGACCGTCGGGCAAACTCTCGAACACCGCGCTTCTCCTCCTGAATAACGAGCGGCTGCTGCAACACCATCGGACAGGCGCGCCGCGCACAGGGTAGTGTACCGTATTGCAGAAGGGTCTGTCAACCGACGGGCGTTGAGTCACTGTTCACCCTTGGGGTCACGGAATCGCCTTCGGAGCGAGGGCGTCTCGCTTTCACCGGCAGTCGAGGGCGGGACGCCCTCGCTCCCAGGAGCAGTCTGAACAGTTACAGCGTTGAGTACATGTTCAGATCTGGGGTCAAAGCATTCGCGTAGCGACGTTGCAGTGCAATGTCGCTGTGAGCGCACCCTCGCTCCAGGGAGAAGCGTGAACAGGTACGGGGTCGAAGCGCCGCTTTATACTGGAAGGGCGGAATGCTATAATCTGGAGTGATCGGCGACATTGGGAAGGGGACACTGGTATGACCACGGTTGAAACCCGATATGAACATATTGTGCTCGATGAAGCGCAGGTCGCGTACATCGCCGGCACGACGATGAAGGTCCGCGAGCTTGTCGCGGAACGCTATGCCTGCGGGTGGAGCGCCGAGGAGCTCCAGTTTCAGCATCCGTATCTCTCGCTGGGGCAGATCTACTCGGCACTGGCGTATTATTTTGATCACCAGGAAGCCATGGACGCCGATCTGTCGGCGCGGGCGGCACGTGTCCAGGAACTCCGCCAGAGTCAGGCGCCGACTGCATTCGGGCAGCGGTTGCGCGCGGCCCGAGGCAGGTGATGGCGCTCAATCTCTATATGGAATGTGCCGCGAGCGATTACGAATGGCTTGCGGATGCGCGGCGTTGACGTGCTTACCGCCTTGGAGGATCAGGCGGATCAACGTGAAGATTCCGACCTGCCTGATCGGGCATCGGCGCTGGAGCGCGTCCTGTTCTCGCAGGATGATGATCTGCTCGCAGAAGCCACCCGCCGCCAGACCCACGGCATTGCCTTTTTCGGCGCGGTCTATGGGCATCAACTGCACGTGAGCATCGGGCAGTGTGTGCGCGATCTCGAACTGATCGCACTCCTCGGGACGGCAGAAGACGTGCGGAATCAGGTGGTCTTTCTCCCGTTATGAACGGCCTGTGCAAAGAGCACAGCGGCTCCTCGTTGATGAGGGGCGCTGCTGCTTTGCAACGGTGGGTTGGTCAACCAGCGGTGTCATCAAACCTGAAAATTGCCCTGAAACACGCTCTCGATTATCATGGGCGTATCGCCCGTATTTGATGTGAGCCCGCCATTCTGGCCGAGAGACGCTGATGCGCACCAGACAACAGATCGTCATCATACTGCTCGCCCTCGCGCTGATTGTTGCGCTGTTGTTCGGCGCGCTCAACACTGTCGCAGCGCAGCAGCCCGCGCCGACGGCTACACTGCCGCCTGCAACCGCTGCGCCAACCGTGGCGCCGCCTACGGCGACAGCAGCGCCGCCCACGCCAACGCCAGCGCTGCCGACGCAGACTGCAACGCCACCGCTCACGCCAACGGTCGCGCCTGCGCCGGAGCCGACGCTCACTGTGCCGCAGGCCGTTGACCGGATCATCAGCGGCGAGAAGCCGGTTGAAACGTTTGTGACCCTGCTTGCCCAGCACCCGCCGCTGCTGATCGCCGGGCTGTTTGCGCTCGCCCTGCTCACCGGGGGGACTGTGGCCGCCGTCAAGCCCTGGCGCGAACGTTTCTTCCGCTGGCTTGACCGGAAAACAGGCGGTGAGCGGGTTGACATTGAGAACGAGGTACATCGCGAAGCGCAGAAGAAGAAGGTCGAAGACGAACGGAAAGCCAGACAATTCAAGGCGGCGTTGCCGGCTGGTATCGCGAGCTATCTTGACTGGCTCCAGGCAGAATATGGCTCCACGCAGCCGCTTGGCATCGCCACCGAGCAGGTGCAACTCGGTCTTGAATCTGTTCACGTGCCGCTACGGGTCGTCGAGCGCGGCGCAATCGAGGTCTACCACAGGCGCATGCGCGGTGAAGATCAGGACAGGTCGGAGCGGACATTGTCCGATATGGAGAACAGCAGCGGCTATGTGTTTGAGCTGCTGAGCGAGCCGGATTTGCTGGTCGAACGCCAGCGTCAGCAGAAGGTACGTCGCCGCGCGCTAACCGATGATAAGCCCCCGTCACCTGTTACCACAACGCGCCTGCTGCTGCTTGGCGATGCGGGAAGCGGCAAGACCATGACCCTGCGCTACGCAGCGCTCCGCCTTGCTGAGGCGTATCGTCGGCGTGACGCCTCGCTGCTGGCAGATGCCAATGCCGGTCTGCGCATCCATCTCCGGCAGGCGCCACTGCCGGTCTATGTGCGCCTGACGCTGTTTGCCGCGACCCTCCCGACCGATTTGCAAGAACTGCCGGCGCCGGAGCGAGAACGCTATGTCGGTGCGCCGCCCCGGCTCTTCCTTGACTGGCTGGATCGCGAGGCGGCCAGGCACTGTGAGATGCCGGAGGGCGCGCTTTCGTCGCTGATCCGGAAGAACGACGGTGGTGCGCTGCTGCTGCTCGATGGGCTGGACGAGGCGGGAGACGATCAGCGCCGCGCGTATCTCGCGCAGTTGATCGACAATCTTGCGCGCCAGTATCCAAATCTGCGCTATGTGGTCGCAAGTCGCACGGCGGGCTATCGCGGGAGCGTCTACCTGCCGGACTTTCTTGAACGCCATCTCAGCCCGCTGAACCAGGACGAGGCTCAGGCGCTGCTCCACAAGTGGTTCGATGCCGTGTATGCGCGCCTGGCAGCCATCGGGCGTCGTCGCCAGGACGCTGCCGCTGATCAGGCCGCGCAGCTCTGGAGCGCAATCGAGCGTAATGATCGCCTCTTCGAAATGGCGACGAACCCGCTTTTGCTGACGGTGATGGCGCTGCTCCAGTTCAACAGTGTGAAGCTGCCTGACCAGCGCGCGAAGCTGTACGAGAAGCTGATCGAGCTGCTCCTCGACCTGTGGCGCAAGCAGAATGTCGCCAGCGACACGCTGGTGATGAGCGTCGCGCAGCTCGCCACCGAGCAACGCCGCCTGGAGGCGCTTGCCCTGAACATGCAGCAGCAGCCCCGGCAGGTGCGCGAGGTGACGCTCAAACAGGCGCAGGACTGGCTCAGCCCGCTCTATGTCGAACGATTGAAGATTGACCGTGAGGCGGCGGATGAGCGGGTGCGCGATCTGCTCCACCGCCTTGCCGTAGACAGCGGGATCATCCAGCGGCGCGAGGACATGTACTCCTTTTCGCACTACACATTTCAGGAATATCTGGCGGCGCGGGCGCTCGACAGCCTCGACAACCGCGACGGCGCCCCGGATAGTGTGGCATTTCTGCTGGAGCGCAGCGGCGATGCGCGCTGGCGCGAGACCCTGCTGCTTGCTGCCGGCTACTGGAGCAATGGTCAGCAGGTCCGTAAGACGGAGCGACTCCTGCGCGGGCTTCTCGACATGGATGAGCCTGAAAATCTGCTGCTCGCCGCCGCTGCGCTCGCTGACGTCGGCGTGGTCGAGGAACTCACCGCTCTGCATGATGAGACCACCGCCCGCCTGCGCGCCCTCGCCGCCCTTACCGACGACTGGCGCACTGCTGCGCACCCCGACCCGGTGCTGCGCAACCGCGCCGCGACCATGCTCGACCGGCTCGATGCCGACACCGACCGCCCGGGACTCGATCTGACCAGAGACGACTACTGGGCGACCCGTATCGAGCCGGGGACGTTCAGCATGGGCGATGACAATGGAAAGTGGGACGATGAAAAACCGCAGTTCGACTACACCATCCGCCGGCCCTACGCCCTGGCACGCTTCCCGGTGACCAACCGCCAGTACCTGCTGTTTGTCGAAGCCCTGGCCGGGCGCGGCACAGCCGAGGCCGTCGCGGCGGCGAACCGGCTGAAGGAGTTGATGCAGCAGCACAGGCGAACACCAGAGAATTTTCGCCCGCGCTACTGGCCCGGCGCGCGCTACCGGGCCGGCGAGGGCAACTACCCGGTGGTCGGTGTGACCTGGTACGCCGCGACGGCCTTCGCCTGGTGGGCCGACGCCTGGCTGCGCGCGCTGGGGGTGTTGACGGAAGGTGAAGAGGTGCGCCTGCCCACCGAGGCTGAGTGGGAGCGCGCCGCAGCCTACCCGGTGGAGACTCCCGGCGCCCTTCGATATGGCCTGCAGCCGCCTCAGGGCGCGGATACCGATGTGAGCACCCTGAGTAGCGGCGCAGCGCAGCGGAGCCGCGTATCGAAGGGTGCGGGCGGCAACACCCGCGCCGGGCGCCGCGAGTACCCCTGGGGCGATTGGGATGACCCTCACCCCGGCGCTGCGCGCCACCCCTCTCCCGTGCGCGGGAGAGGGGCCGAGGGTGAGGGCGTTCCTGGCATCCAGGCCAACATCGACGAAAGCCGGATCGGCGGAACCTCCGTGGTCGGGATCTTCCCCCACGGCGCGGCGGCCTGCGGGGCCGAGGAACTGGCCGGCAATGTCTGGGAGTGGTGCAGCACGCCGAAGCCGGATTATCCGTTCAAGGGCGAGGTGACCGCAGAAAGTCTTTACACAGGAAACAAACGTGCGAGTAATACGTACGTGCTGCGCGGCGGCTCGTGGAACTTCCCCCGCGACGACGCCCGGTGCGCCTCTCGCAACGGCCACCCCCCTGACATCGACCTCAGCGGTTTTCGTCTCGCCCGTTTGTTCTCCTTGCCGTCGTCTTAATGTCTTTTTGACTTATTGTCTTTTTGACATTGTAAAGGGTTTTGGTGCAACGTGTGGGGCGCGATCCCCGCGAGGGGGTGCAGGGGGAAACTTCCCCCTGCCCGCCCTGAGCGCAGCGAAGGGCGCGAATCGCGTATTTTTTATGAAGACCTATCGTAACTTGTACCCACAGGTCTATGATTTCGAGAACCTCTACCTGTCCTACCGGGCGGCCCGGCGGGCCAAACGCGACCGTGCCGAGGTGGCCCATTTCGAGGCGCGGGTTGAGGATCAGCTGTTTCGCCTGCAGGAGGAACTGCGCGACGAAACCTACCAGCCCGGCGCCTACCGCCACTTCTACATCTACGAGCCGAAGAAGCGCAAGATCAGCGCCGCGCCCTTCCGCGACCGGGTCGTCCATCACGCCCTGGTCAATGTGATCGAGCCGATCTTCGAGCGCAAGTTCATCCACGACAGTTACGCCTGTCGGGTCGGCAAAGGCACCCATCGCGCCCTCAACCGCTGTACCGAGTTTGTGAAGCGATACCCCTTTGTGCTGCAATGTGACGTGGCGAAATTCTTTCCAACCATCGACCATTCCATCCTGCTTGCCATCCTCGGGCGCACCATCGCCGACCCGCGGGTGCTGGGATTGTGCGAGCGGATTGTGCGCAGCGGCGAGGGGGTGCTCGACAGCGAGCGCGAGCTGCACTGGTTTCCCGGCGACGATCTGTTTGCGCCGCTGCGCCCTCAGGGATTGCCGATCGGCAACCTGACCTCACAGTTTTGGGCGAACGTGTATTTGAATGAACTCGATCAGTTCGTCAAACGCGAGCTGAAGTGCCGGGCGTATGTGCGCTACGCCGACGATTTTTTGCTCTTTCACGATGACAAGGCGACCCTGCATTCCTGGTTGGGTGAGTTGCGCGATTTCGCCGCGATGCGCCTGCGCCTGCTGCTGCACCCGGCGAAATGCCAGGTCTTCCCCACCAGCAGCGGCGTGCCGTTTCTCGGCTTCCGCCATTTCGCCACCCATCGCCGCCTGAAACGCCCGAACGTGGTGCGTTTCCGCCGCCGCCTGCGCGAGCTGCAACAGTCCTATGCCGCCGGGCAGATCAGCCTCGACAAAATCGGCGAGTCAATCCAGAGCTGGTGCGCCCACGCCGCCCACGGCAACACCTACCGTCTGCGCAACCAGATCCTGCGCCAGACAATCTTTAGTCCTATGCGCAAGGAGGTGCCACACAGGCGTCCTGAGTAGCCGCAGGCGCCCCGTGCAGGCGTCCTGAGTAGCCGCAGAGCGGCGTATCGAAGGGCGCTCCGTGCAGGCGTCCTGAGTAGCCGCAGAGCGGCGTATCGAAGGGCGCCAACGTGCAGGCGTCCTGAGTAGCCGCAGAGCGGCGTATCGAAGGGCGCCCGTAGACCACGCGCCGACAAACCGCCCCTTCGCTACGCGCTGCGCGCTACTCAGGATGCGGTTTGTCGGTATACCCTGTGGTAGGCGCTGCGCGCTACTCAGGATGCGGTTGTTCGGTATTAGTAATGACGCTACGGAGCGGCGTATCGAAGGGCGCTCCGTGCAGGCGCCCTTAACCAACTTTTCCTGATTACGTCGAACAATCGAAGGGATGGTCACGAACTGGTTATCAATGAAATACATTCCTATGGGCACAGTCTGGGTTTACATTCTACGCTGCGCCGACGGCTCGTACTACACTGGCCATACGGCAAACCTGGAGAAACGCATCGCTGAGCATCAGAGCGGGGAGGGAAGTGAGTGGACGAAGCGACGACGCCCGGTTGAACTGGTGTTTGCCCAGGAGATGCCTGACCGTGACAGTGCATTCCTGGCTGAACGACAGATCAAGGGTTGGTCGCGCGCGAAGAAGGAGGCGTTGATCGCTGAGCAGTGGGATCTGTTGCGCTGGCTGGCAAAGAAGCCGGCGTTTCGACCAAAGGGGTAGCATATTGATAGAATATGCTTACAGCCTACCGTTTGATGCCCCCTTCGATAATCTCGAGGCGCCCTGAGTAGCGCCAGAGCCAGTCCTGAGCGTAGCGAAGGGTGCAGCGGAGCGCGTATCGAAGGGCGCCTACAGACACACCTGTGATGATATGAACGAAATTCCAATTTTCGCTAAAACCTACGATCTGCTCCTCTGGCTGGTGCCGGCAACGCTCAAATACCCGCGCGAGCACCGCTTCGCCCTGGCCCTGCGCACCCAGCAGGCCGCCTTTGAGTTCAACGAGTTGATCGTACTGGCCCGCAAGACCCGCGACAAGCGCGACCTGTTGCTGCGCGCCGATGCCCATCTTGAGCAACTCCGCCTCTATCTGCGCCTGGCCCACGATCTGAAGCTGCTAACGTTGCGCCAGTATGAGCACGTCAGCCGCGAGGTCAACACCATCGGCGCCCTGCTCGGCGACTGGATGAAGCGCAGCGGGGCGCAGCCGCCGGCGGAGCGGCCGCGCGGCGCGCAATTTCGCCCGTCGGGTGATACAGACACGCACAACAGTGAGGTACAATAAGCGGTGGAACTGGCCGACAATGTGCTGCGCGGCGGCTCGTGGAACAACAACCGCGACAACGCCCGTTGCGCCTATCGCAACGACAACAACCCTGACAACGACAACAACGGTTTTCGTCTCGCCACTCGCGCTTCTCGCCCGCCGGAAATGCGCCGCGACGCCCTGAGCCGGTCGAAGGGCGACGCCCTGAGCCGGTCGAAGGGCGACGCCCTGAGCCGGTCGAAGGGCGACGTCCTGAGCCGGTCGAAGGGCGACGCCCTGAGCCGGTCGAAGGGCGACGTCCTGAGCCGGTCGAAGGGCGACGTCCTGAGCGGATCAGGGGGGCACGGCGCCGAGGTGTTCAAGGAGAACGACAGGCCGGTTCCCGGTTCGCCTTGAGCGAGCCAAACACCACCCGCGCCGCTCCCTGTGGTAGGCGGTCACCCGCTGACGCCTGGAGCGGCGCATGCAGGAAGGCTGCGATCGATAGCAGATCGCAGCCCTCTTATGGTTTTTTCAGTAGAGACGTTGCATTGCAACGTCTCTACTGCGCTGCGCGCAATACCCGCGAACCCTGGTGTAACGTCTCTACTGATGGTGCAGGCATGCGCTGGCATGCAACGCCATAGAAACCTGGCGGTTGCCCGGTTATACCATTTTAGATTGTAGATTTTGGATTGTAGATTGCTGCGATAGCATTGCAATGCGCTCTGATGAGCGTGCGTATGCGACTTGTTCAATTCCAACTGGTATTAGGGCACGGCGGCGCCGTGCCGCGACGGGGCGCTCCCCCACTGGCGCCATGGTGATCTGGCGGTGCACCACATACGAGCACGCCTGCTGCCGGTGCAGCGCGCGTGCCATTGCCGGTAGAACGTGTCCGGCGCCCGGCGATGCGCGGGATCGGCAACGCAGCGTTCGCGGCGAATGTGAACAGTCGAGAGCGACCGACCTGACGCGCGCATGGGTGTTTGCCCAACGTGGGAATCTGCCTGCTGCCAGCTCATGTGCGCACCCCTCTGCCGGTCACCATTTGACACTCACGGATGTTTACCCTTCAGGGCGGGAAGCCCACCGGCTTGAGCAGTGGGATGAACGCCCCCGCTTCAGCGACTTCAGCCACCGCTTGCACAAACGTTCGGTTCATGGTATACATTTTGTATGAAGCTTATCGCGCGCGTCAAACTGAACCCAACTCCCGAACAGCACGCGGCCTTGCTGGCCACCCTGCGGGAAGCGAATGCCGCATGTCATGCCATCAGCGCGATTGCGTGGCAGGCGCGTGAATTTCGTCGTATCCCCTTACAAAAGCGCTGCTACCATCAGGTCAAGCACTCGTTCCGTCTCGGCGCGCAAATCCTCATTCGCTGCATTGCCAAAGTCGCCGATGCCTACAAGCTGGATCGAACGACCCGGCGCGTGTTCAAGCCGCACGGCGCCATTGCCTTTGACGACCGCAACTTGACGTGGTATACCGACAGGGACGCCGTGTCGATCTGGACGGTCGACGGGCGACAGTATATCCCCTACCGTTTGGGCGACCATCAGCGCGCGCTGCTGGCGTACCGCAAAGGCGAAAGCGACCTGGTGCACCACAAGGGTGCGTTTTACCTGCTGGCCGTCTGCGACGTGCCGGAACCGGACGAGCAGCAGATCAACGGCGTGCTTGGGGTTGATGTGGGCATCGTCAACCTGGCGACCGATAGCGACGGCGAGCGGTACAGCGGGCGACCGATTGAACGCAAACGACGCTGGTACGCGAAGGTGCGCAGGCGGCTCCAGCAGCGCGGCAGTCTCTCGGCGAAACGCCATCTGCGCAGGCTGGCCGGTCGTCAACGCCGGTTTCAGACGGATACGAACCATTGCATCAGCAAGCGGCTCCCCCCCTCAATCCCCCCCACGTTGTGGGGGGGACTAAAGGGGGGGCGCGGACGACGGTACGGAAATCTGAACGAGCGCGACGCAGCAATTGGGCCTTTGCGCAGCTGCGGCGGTTTATCGGCTACAAGGCGCGGCTGGCGGGTGTGCCGGTGGTGGTCGTCGATCCGGCGTACACCAGTCAGCGATGTAGCGCCTGTGGGCATACGGAACGCCGGAGCCGCATCGGACAGGCCGTGTTTTGGTGTGTCGTGTGCGGGCATACTGCGCATGCTGATTGCAATGCGGCGCGCAACATCTCTTGGGCTGCCGTCAGACCGCCTATTGTCTCGGAGGCAGATGCGTCTGTCGCGCCAGAGACAAGCCCACGTCGTTCAGACGTGGGTATCTGACTATTGCGATACGCTAAGATGCAGCGGGAAACGCCTTCTTCCAGAGTGGAGCATCTATGGAACTGCGCACCAGAGTGGTCGGTCCCTGGCCCATGAACAGTTATGCGCTGGTGTGCCCGACGACGCGCCAGAGCGTCCTGATTGACCCTGGCGCGGAACCGGACGAACTGGCGGCAATGCTCGCCGGCACAACGCCGGTTGCCATTATGCTGACGCATACGCATCCCGATCACATTGGCGCACTCGAGGAGATGCGCAACCGGCTCGGTGTGCCGGTGTTCGCCCATCCTGGTCCCCACGTTGCCGGTGTGATGTTGCACGTTGATCGAACGCTGGCGCACGGTGATGTGGTCACGGTTGGCGACTCGGCGATTCGGGCGTGGCATGCCCCCGGTCACACCGCCGATATGGTGTGCTACCTGGTGGAGGGCGCACCGATTGCCGTCGTCGGTGATACCCTGTTCGACGGCGGACCGGGGCGTACCTGGTCAGCGGACGATTTCCGCATGACGCTGACGACGTTGCGCACGATTGTGCTGACCTGGAGCGATGATGTTGTCTGCTGCCCCGGTCACGGACCATCTTTCCGTCTTGGCGACCGGCGCGCCGCTATCGAGCGCTTCCTGGCGCACGCGCCTGACGGATTTTTTGGCGATGCAACGTGGGATATGTGAGAGGAGTCTATGCCTGCTTCGGCAAAACTGGTCGCGCGCGCAATGGTCGGCTCGCCCATCGAACGACCGTTTGGGGGGTGTCTGTTTGTTGCCGGGATGCTGGCGCTGCTCGGCTTCGCATTTCTGGGTCACCTGGCGCTCTGGATTCTCGAGCCGCTTGCGCGAGTCGGCGTTTTTGCGACCGGACTCCTGATCGGCACGGCGGCCTCGTTACCGATACTGGCATTCCTGCGCTGGCTCGACCGGCGTGAGCGTGAGTCGCTCTGGCTGGCAATCGGCGCCGTTGTGTGGGGCGCGGTCATCAGCACCGGTCTGTCCGCCATTTTCAACGCGCTTGGATTCGGCTTCATCGCCGTCAGCCTGGAGATTGTCGGCGGGATCGATTCCGGATTAATTGGACAGTTGCTCACAGCAGCGCTGGTTGCGCCGCCGGTCGAGGAGGCGTTCAAGGGGCTGGCGATCATGGTGCTCTTCTGGTTTTTGCGCGCTGAGTTCGACAATGTGCGCGATGGCATCATTTATGGCGCGCTGGTTGGCATCGGTTTCAATATTGCTGAATATGCGCTCTATGTCATGCAGGGGTACGCCGAAAGCGGCGTCGCGCCCTTTGCCGAGCAGTTCGCCGGTCGTTTCGTCTTTCTCGGCTTCAACGGGCATATGCTCTGGAGCGCCATCTGTGGCGCCGGCGTCGGGTTTGCGCGGCAGTCGACTGGCGGCTGCGCAACCCTGGGCGCGCCGGTCGCCGGCTATGCTGCAGCAACGCTCGGACACGCGCTCAACAATTCGGTCGGTATCTTCCTCCTCGGTGTCATCGTGGTGATGATGGGGTACGATGTCGATATCGGATTGATCGGCATCCCGCCGTTTGCGCTCTGGACCGCTGCTGCAATCACGAATGTGATGGTGCAGGGTGTGTTCTATATTGCGCTGCTGGTGTTGCTGGCGCTGACGTCGCGCTGGGAGCGGGACGTGATTCGCACCTATCTGGCGGACGAAGTCGGTATCAGCGTTACTCCTGAAGAGTACTCCGCAATTGTGAATGATCGCATGTTTGGCGCGCTCGGAAGTCGCGGTATTCCGTGGCGTCTTGCCCTGGCGCAGAATGAACTGGCATTCCGCAAATGGCACGTCGCGCGCGACGGCGGCAATCCGGCAACCGATCCGCTGGTGGCGGCCTGGCGTCAGGATATTGCAACTCTGCGCGAGGAATGGCTCCAATCGAGACGGAGGTAGTCGGGGGTTGCTGACCCTGAACCGTCATGCGCCGGCAAGGACTTTCCGGTACAATATTTCCTGTCTTCCTGTACACGCTCTGTGATTTTGCATACATCCCGTGAAAGTGAGAACCAGATGTCTCGCATTGTTTCTGTTGGTCTTGTCCAGATGCGGATGACCGGCGATCCGCAGCGCAACTTTGCCGCTGCTGTCGCGGGCATCCGTGATGCTGCGGCTCGTGGCGCTCAGATTGTCTGTTTGCCGGAACTGTTTCGTTCGCTCTACTTCTGCCAGAGCGAGGATCACCGCCATTTTGCGCTGGCGGAGCCGATTCCCGGTCCGTCCACCGAGGCGCTGAGCGCACTGGCGCGCGACCTTGGCGTGGTGATCATCGCCAGTCTGTTCGAGAAGCGCGCCGAGGGGTTGTACCACAATACTGCCGCCGTTATCGACGCCGATGGACGTTACCTCGGCAAGTACCGCAAGATGCACATTCCCGATGATCCGCTCTACTACGAGAAGTTCTACTTCACCCCCGGCGATCTGGGATTTAAGGTGTTTTCCACCCGCTATGCGCGCGTCGGAGTCCTCATTTGCTGGGATCAATGGTACCCCGAAGCGGCGCGTCTGACGGCGCTGCGCGGCGCCGATATGCTGTTCTATCCCACCGCCATTGGCTGGCACCCCCGGGAGAAGGACATCTACGGTGCGGCACAGCACGCGAGCTGGGAGATGATTCAGCGCTCCCACGGCATCGCCAATGGTTGTTACATCGTCAGCGTCAACCGTACCGGGCACGAGGGTGACCCGGACGGTGGGATCGAGTTCTGGGGGCAGAGTTTTGTCTCTGATCCGGGTGGAACGATTCTGGCAAAGGCTGCCGTTGATCGTCCTGAGGTGCTGGTTGCACCGGTCGATCTGGCGCGCATCGATGAGCAACGCACCCACTGGCCCTTCCTGCGCGACCGGCGCATCGATGCGTATGGCGACATCACCAGGCGCTACATTGACGAGGAGTGAGGCAGGAACGATGACAACAGCGCAACCGACGCCAGCGCAACTCGGGTATCGGATGCCGCCCGAGTGGGCGCCACACCAGGCAACCTGGCTCTCCTGGCCCCACAACGAAGAGTCGTGGCCCGGCAAACTGCACATCATTCTGCCGATCTATGCGCGCATGGTCGCAGCGCTGGCGCGCTCCGAAACAGTCCATATCAATGTCAACGATGACGCGATGGAGGCGGAGGCGCGCCGGTTGTTACGCAGCGTCGGCGCCGACGGCGACATCCGCTTCCACCACTTCCCGACGAACGACGCCTGGTGCCGCGACCATGGCGCCATCTTTGTCGTGCGTGAGGGTGAACAGCCGCTGGCGGCGATCAACTGGGAGTACAACGCCTGGGGCGGCAAATATCCGCCGTATGACCTGGATAACCAGATTCCCCGGCGGATGGCGGAAGCGCTTGGCGTGCCCTGTTTCGATGGCGGCATGGTGCTGGAAGGCGGCTCGATCGATGTCAATGGCGAGGGGCTGGCGCTGACGACCGAGGCGTGCCTGCTCAACCCCAATCGCAACCCGCACCTCACCCGCGAGCAGATCGAGCAGCGGCTGTGCGATTATCTCGGTGTCTCGAAGGTGCTCTGGCTCGGCGACGGCATCGTCGGCGACGATACCGATGGGCACATCGACGACCTGGCTCGCTTCGTCGCCCCCGATACGGTTGTGACAGTCGTGGAGCAGAACCCGGCAGACGAAAACTACGATGCGCTTCAGGACAATCTGCGCCGTCTGCGCGGCATGACCGACGGGCGCGGCGGCACCCTGCGCATCGTGGAACTGCCAATGCCGCCGGCTGTCATCTACGAAGGGCGACGCCTGCCTGCTTCATATGCGAACTTCTATATTGCCAGCCAGGTCATTCTGCTGCCTGCATTCAACCATGTCAACGACGAGCGTGCAGCAGCGACGCTGGCGGAACTGTTTCCGGATCGTGAGGTGGTGGCGATTGACTGCACCGATATCGTCTGGGGTCTTGGCGCCTGGCATTGTTTGACTCAGCAAATACCGGCAGTGTAATCACCCGCTGAGCCCGGCATACACACCGGCGGCGACAGCGCCACCCGCCAGCGAACTGAGAAAATTGACCATGTCGTTGTTCATCCAGCGCCAGCCGCGCACCAGGGGATAGGCGCGTCCCTCGCGCGACGCGCGCTTTTCGGTTTCACCGGACGGCGAACGATACATTGCCTGCACCGTAGCGCCGAGCAGACTGTCGAACAGGCTTCCGGCGATGCCGCCGACGAGCGCCGCAGGCAATAGCAGAGGAAGCCAGTTTCTGTGTTCGGCAATCATCAACGCCAGTGCTGCCGCGCCGATCAGGAGCGCGCCACCTGCTGAAGCGCCGAGTCCATAGAGTGTCACGCCACCGGACGTGCCAGGCGACACAACCCTGCCCGAGGTGATCAGGCGCGGCGGATGCGGACTGAGGACGCCGATCTCGGTTGCCCACGTATCGGCAGTGACTGTCGCCATCACACCGACGTATGCTGCCAGAAGCACGGACGGCTCGCCGGTCAACCCGTAGAGGAAGGCAAGCGCCGCGCCTGCGCCGCCATTGGCGAGCGCCTGCCAGATGTCGCGCCGTCCGCCTTTCTCGAACTTCTCACCGGCGATGCGCTGTTTCTGCGCCTGCCGAAAATGGGAAAGCGCACTGGACGACACAAAAAAGACGATCAGCAGGCACCCCCACGTCCAGCCGCCAAAACCAAAGGTAAGCGTTCCAGTCAGAACGGCGCCGAGCCATCCACTCCGATCAAGCGACTGGCGGCGATAGGCGACCGCGCCAATCGCAGCGCTCAATACCAGTCCAGAAGCAATCCGGGGAATATCGATCATGGCGTTTGACAGCAGCAAAGCGACGCCATGCATCATACCACAGGTGTGGGGAATGTGGAACGTGAATCGTGCGAACGCGGGAACGTGAAACGTGGGAACGTGGAACGTGCGAACGTGCGAACGTGGGAACGTGGAACGTGGGAACGTGGAACGTGGAATGTGGAACGTGGGAACGTGAAACGTGGGAACGTGGGAATGTGGAACGTGGAACGTGCGAACGTAAAACGTGCGAACGTGGAATGTAAGGACATAATCACACGACAATCACGTAATCACGTAATCTCATCGCGAGAACGCGCGAACGTGAAACGTGGAATGTAAGGACATAATCACACGACAATCACGTAATCTCATCGCGAGAACGTGGAACGTGGAACGTGGAACGTGCGAACGTCGGAACATGCAAGGTGAGCATGTAGAAGCAGAGGTGTCGGGATGTAGACATCTATGCAAAGGGCGCGACTGTATTCGTTTATTCGTTGCCCATTCGTTGACAGCAGGAACGTGGAACGTGCGAACGTCATCATACGACGATCTCAAAATCCAAAAATCTCGCAATCACGCAACCCTACAATCACGTAATCCGATCGTTCACACGTCCAGTTTCCTAACCCCCGAGCCGTCGGGCAAGTGCGGTCAGCGCATGATCAAGGTCAGGCTCAATCATACCTGCGACCTGATCGGCAGGGACCATTGCCGCCAGCGGACCGAGCATCGGCGTGAGATCAATCGTCAGTTTCACCCGCAGATCGGTCTCTTTCCCATCCGGCACGAACGACCAGCGTGACTCAACGCTCACTGGGTGGCGCGATATAAAGACAACCTCGCGATCCTGCTGCCAGTGGACATCACCTTCAGAGCGAACAGTCGCGAACGGACCCACCGCCATATGGGTTGCAACGCGCGCGCTGGATGTCCCCCGGTGCAACACCTCGACTTTCTTTACTCGAGGGAGCAACCCTGCCAGCGTTTGCGGATCGGAAAGCGTGGCAAAAACGCGCTCCGCGCTTGCTGCAATCCGCCGGTTGCGCTCGACCGTTACTACCAGATTGTTGTTCGCTTTTGTTTTGCCCCACGTCAGATCACCAGGTCGAACCGTGTTCATGTGCGCCTCCTGTGCGGCGGAACGCCGCGACCGTCACCAATACGACGAGTGTTGCAGGCATCGGGGTTGCGGGAATTCTTGACCTTGCGACATCTCTTATTCTACTACGATTTTGTGCAATTGATGGATGTAAAGTGTGCAAAGCGTAGAGACGTTGCACTGTACCATCTGCACCGTCGTCGTTCCGCGGCGGAGCGACGGTGCGGTGCGGAGGCGGCATCGTTGCGGGACGCATTTGACCAGGCAACGCCTCTCCTGCTATAATATCGACGGCGACTGACAACCCGGCATCAGGCAACGGAGAGAACCGTCATGGCAGAAAAGAAATCGAAAACCGACGTTACCGCGCGTGACAAGAGCGGCAAGGCCACCAATCACAACTGTGCAAACTGTGGTGAGCGCATCATGAACGACCGTGAGATGGTCGTGGTTATGGATGGTCGGCGCCGCAATAAGACCTACCATCACCGTGCGTGCTTCCAGAAGGCGGTTGCATAAGCGCGTTCCACGGTCCTGGCGAGTGTCATCGGCTCATCCGTTGCGTGCGGGTGAGCCGCTCTGTTATCTGAGGCGTCGTATGGTCGAAGATCGCACGCTGATCGAGTTTCCGGCGCAAGGCGCGACAACCGTCGCGTTGTGTGAGCCATTTGGCGTGTTGTGCTGCCAGGCCTCCGGTCCAGGCGGGCATCCGCTCCGCGTGCTGATCGATACCGGCACCGATCCCTCGGCAGTAGATGCACGGCTCGCGCGCCGCCTTGCGCTGCCAACCGGCGGCAGCGGCATCGGGCAGGGCGCCGCCAGTGACACGGTTGCCTTCACCGAAGCCGTGTTCCCCTGGTTGCGCCTGGGCAATGGAGATGCTTCCGGCAGCCAGGCGTTGACCATCCGCGATCTCTATGCGCCTGCGCTCGATCTGAGCGGGCTGCCCTTCGCTGTGGGCGTCGTCATCGGGTATAGCGTTCTGCGCCATCTGACGCTGCGGATCGATTTTCGAACACGCTCACTGGTGCTGGCGCACCCCGACCTGGGATTCCCGCCAATGGGCGCCGCCGGCGTGGTGATGCCTCTCTCGTTCTTCGAACATTTCCCGGCGATTGGCGATCTGGTGATCGATGGGCTTGTCATCCCGCAGGCGACGATCGATACCGGCTCGAATGCAGCCATTACCGTCAGTCCGGATCTGGCGGCGCGTCTGGGGTTGCACAAAGATGGCGCCGATGTGCGCATTGTTCGAGGGGAAGGGTTTGGCGGCGGCGGGGAAGTGGTGCGCCGCCGCTTCGATCAGGTGCGTCTGGGACCGTTTACCCTGATGGATGTCGATGTCGATGCACCGCTGACGTGGGCGGGCGATCTGGGGCGCGCATCGCGCGCTAACATCGGCATGCATCTGCTTGCACGCTTCGCGACCGTCATTATTGATTACGGGCGGGAAAAGGCTGGGCTCGAACCATTATAGTGCATTGTGGGCAATTTTCTGACACTTTGGGCATTCTTCGTCGGCATACGGTCCATGATCGGGGCAATCGCCTCCTGGGGCATCATCCGGCAGATCGTCGTAATCCATGGCGCTGACTCCTCCAGTAATTGATTATTCCTGGAAGAACCATATGCGCCAGGTGACTGTACTACCAAGATGAGGAATTAACGAAACGATTAACCAATGTTGCCTGGTACTATGGGTTGTAAGCCACTCCGCTACAGCCAGCCCGACGGCTGATGAATGTTCAATTGGTTGGAACACAATTGTTTTATGGCTTCAAGAAGTGCTGCAACATAGAGCGAACCGCGGGTTCCACAATCCAAAATCAAAAATCGAAAATCAAAAATGGTATTATCCGGAAGATACGCCGCTTCTTCCCAGTATACGTCGCATGAGCGCCCGTTCTTCAGGACCGAATGCGCCAAGCGCCCAGAGCGCTGCCAGATAGACCAGCACTCCAACCATGATCGCCAGCCATGGCGAGAGGGCAAGCGCGGGCCACACGGCGGCGCCCATCACGAGTGAGGCGGTAGCCGGGCGCCACATAAGGCGTAGAAGTGGCGGCATTGCTCTTTCACGCCGCAGGGTGCGCAAAAATGGCAATAACAGCACCAGCTCAGTTGCAACCGTTACCACTGCCGCTGCCAGATACCCATACACCGGGATGAACAGCAGGTTCATCCCCAGGTTGAATACTGCGCCAATGACAAACGCCACCGTAATTGCGCGCTGTCGTCGGAGCGCGATAAGCACGTACTGGGTCACACCGTTCGCATACGAAAGCGGCAGATACCAGATCAGGATCGCCAGCGCCAGTGCTGCGCCTGGCAGGAATGCCTGTCCGCCGATCACTGCAATGATGAACGGCGCAAGCAGCGTTCCGCCAACCGCGACAGGCCAGGCGAGGAGTTGCAGCAACCCGAGCGCGCGGTGATACATGCGTTCGAGGGCGATGCGATCCGTCACTGCATAGCGCGCCAGGAGCGGGAAAAGCGCCGCTACGAAATAGGGCGGCACGATCTGCGTCATGTTGATGACCCTGTAGGCTGCATCATACAGTCCAAGCGCGGCTGCGCCGGCCTGCGCCCGCAGCAGCACCACATCGAACCGAAAAAAGACCGCCAGCAACAGGCTGTTCAGCAGCAGCGGGAATCCTTCACGCAACAACTCACGACCGGTGGGCCAGTCCCACACCAGCGGCGCGCGGAACAGCATCCGCCGCTGCAGCGCGTAGAACACCGCAGCATTCAGGATAGTCGCCGCCAGCGCGACCGCTGCCAGCGCCACTACCCGCGATGGCACGTCGGGTGCAATCAGAAGCGCCCCAACCCCGGCGAGGGTTTTTGCCACATTCGTTAGCAGCAGCACCAGCGCCGTCACTTCCATGCGCTGGTACGCCTGAAACGATGCCGAGCAGGCTGCGGCGAGCGCTGCCGGGTACAGATGGATCATGAGCAATGCCAGCGCAGTGATCTCGGCGCTGCTCAGCGGACGTTCGATCAGCGAATAACTGGCGACCAGAATCGCAGCAATGGGAAGCAGCAATGTGGCGATGCCAAGACGGAGCAGCAGGGTGATGCTGAACAGGCGCGGCGCCCGTGAAAGGTCGGGTGCGGCTTCGCGTACCGCCAGGTCATTCAAGCCCCAGTTCGTGATCGTGAGAAAATAGAGACCGGCGATCAGCGCCACGAATGCATACGCGCCATTCCCTTCCGGTCCCAGAAAACGCAGTGCGATGACTGCAAACCCGAAATCAATCGCTTTGTTGACCAGGTTGGCAGCGATAGGCAGCGCACTGTTCTTGGCAATGGTGCGCGCGGTGTCGGACTGATCTTCGCGGTAGAAACGCCGCCATGCCCAGGCAGCGCCCAGCAGCAGCGGCACGAGCGCAGCGACTGCAAGCAGAAAGATTTGCGCTTTCGTATTCAACACGAAGCGTATGATACCATACTACGGTTTGGCATAGCCGATAGCCGATATTCGATAGCCGATAGCGCGGCATACGATCAGCGTGTGGCGGAGCGCTGGCAGCTGGTGACGTCTTTGCGTCGGCGGGGCAACGTCTCATGGCACTTACAAAAGCCATCCCGCCGCCGGTTTTTATCGAGGACTTCCCCCCAACCCCCCGATTGTGAACAGGTACGGTCACTGCCGCACAACTGCCACTGCCAGGTAGGTCGCGCCGGTTGAGGCGTCCTCGGTATGGGCAAGCGCCAGGAGCTGGTCGCCGTTGCGCCATCCGGCATAACTGATGGTGTCGCCTTCGACGAGCAGTCTGCCGTCGGCGCGCCATCCGTCGCTTTCGAGTCGTCCGGCGTAGAACTGTTTGACCTGCTCCCAGGCGACGCTTCCTGGAACCCGGAAAAGGCGGATGGCGGACGCCTGCTGCTCGCCGACGATCTCCGCCGTCAATCCGCTCACCATCGCATCGGCCAGCGGTGACTCGCCACGTGATGCGGCGGTTGCATCAGGGTAAACCGGCGGCTCTGCCAGGGGAGCGCTGCCGCAGGCGGCAGTCAAAAGAACAAGGAGCGTTATCAGCAGGAAACGTGGCATCATGTGCGACCTCGCAGCAGATCGTGACACTGTTATCGGTATCGAGTACGCAGATCCGTGATCGAGGGATGCGTCGTGTTGGGAGTGCAGGCATCTGTCCCTCGAAGGCACGATGAGAGCAGGACGCGCTCGTTCCCACGCTGCACGTGTTCACGCTCATCGCAGGAATGACGTTGTTGCGTCGGCGGGGCAACGTCTCCTGCCGCCTGCAAAAGCCGCCCTGCCGCCGATTCCTGATATGACGACGGCTTAATGATCGCACCACAAAGACACGAAGTCTACAAAGACCCCGCGTATGAATCTCACTTTTTCGAGCCGTCGTACCCTCGCAGTACGATTGTTTCTCCGCCAGGATCGTGCTATACTGCGCAGGAATCAGGGCTGAAGGACGCCCAATGCTGTTGATACGACCATGAACGAATCCTTGACTCCCCGGCAGCGCGCGGAGCGTCTGATCGACGAGGGAATTGCGGCGATCCGCGCAGGTGATCAGGTGCGCGCTCGCCAGGCGCTCGGTCAGGCGGTGCAGCTCGACCCTCAAAATGAGCGTGGCTGGTTGTGGCTCTCCGGTGCGCTGACCGATCCAGCCCAGCGCCGCTACTGTCTTGAACGGGTCCTGGCGATCAATCCACAGAACGAGGTTGCGCAGCGTGGTCTGGCGAGCCTTGCGCCCACCGTTTCATCGCCTTCGCCCGCTGCGCCGGCGCCACAACCTGCGGCGCCGGCGCAACCGGCGCAGCGCCGACAACCGGTGTTCGACCCGCTTGCTCCGGATGCTGCCACAACGCGGCGCACCACGCCTGCTGCCACGCCGCCAGGCCCGCCGCCCGCTGTAACCGCTTCCCCGCCGGCGCCCTCAACTGCCGCTGCTGTGACTTCGGCAGGGGTGCAGCAGAAAGCAGCGGAGTCGCCGCGGCAAACGCTTCCGACGCCGCCTGCCGAATCGGCGCCGGCTGACCCGCTGGCGTCACTGCGCCCTGGCAACGCCGGAAAGCGCAGCAGTCTGTTGCGTCGTCCGGGAATGACCGGCAAATCTGTACCGGACGCACCTTCGACCAGTGCGCCTGGCGAGCAGCCCAGAAAGCGTTCCCGTGCGGTTATCTATGCCCTCCTGGGAATTATTGTGGTCGTGGTGCTGCTGGTGGTCGGGCTGGTGTATCTGTATCCCAACATGCTCAATCCACCACGACCAGCTGAGGAAGCAGCGGTTCCGACCGCCGAACCTGCGCCTCCCACGCCGGTTCCGTCTCCAACCAGTATTCCAACCGCAACTCCCATGCCAACGCCGACGCCTGTGCCGGTCAATGTCGAGGACGTGCTGCGCGAGGCGAACGAACTTGCGGCGACTGGCAGCCTGGGGCAGGCGGCAGAACGGTATACCGAAGCGATCCGCGCCGATCCGTCGTCGTTCGAGGCGTATTTCGGGCGCGCTCAGGTCAACTTCAATCTGTCGCTCTTTCAGAATGCGGTGGATGATTTCACGGCGGCACTGGCGCTCGATCCAGAGAATGCCGAAGCGTACCACCAGCGCGCACGCGCCTTCTATCGTCTGAACCAGTACGATGAAGCCATTCGCGACTTCACCGAGGCGCTCGAGCGTGATCCCAACAACGATGTGCTCCTGATGCGCCGCGGCGTCGCCTACCGTGACAATGGCCAGTACGACGAAGCGCTGGCGGATTTCGATCAGTCGCTCCAGCTGAACCCGGAGGTCAGTTTCACCTATTACCACCGCGCGCTGTTGTTCCAGGCAATCGGCCAGCTCGACCGGGCGCGCGCTGACTTTGATCGGGCGTTGACGATTGCGCCGGAGTATCGTCTGGCATTCGTTGGGCGCGGGTTGCTCCGCCTGGAGCAGGGTGATGCACGTGGCGCGCTGAGAGACTGTTCTCGCGCTGTTGAACTCGATGCCACCGAGACCGACGCCTATCTCTGCCGCGCCAGGGCTGCCATTGCGCTCCGTGATTATCGCGCCGCCGTCGCCGACCTCGATACCGTCATTGCGCGCGACCCTGACAGCGCCGACGCCTACCGTGAGCGTGGGAGAGCGCACCAGGCGCTGCGCGACACGGATGAAGCGCGGGCGGATTACCAGCGCGCCATAGAACTCTACCGTCTCCAGGGGCGCGACAAAGACCTGGCGGACGTCGAGAAATTGCTTGCTGCGCTGAAGTAGCCATGCGGATCGATATCCACATGCACTTCCAGCCGCCGGAGATGTTTGCGTATCTGTCCGAGTCTGCCGAACGCGAGCCGTACTGGGCCATGCTCCTCGGTCTGCATACGACGACCCGTCAGTCGGCGGCGGCAGATGAAGGGCGCGTTCTGGCAGACATGGATCGTGCCGGGATCGACTGCGCGGTGATCCAGGGGGAGTACTACCGCCAGCACGAGTCGTGCGTGATTGCCAACGACCGCGCGCTGGCGCTGCGCGCGCGTCACCCCGACCGATTTATGGTGTTCGCGACGGTCCAACCCGGCGATGAACGCGCTCGCGATGAGGTGCGACGCTGCGCCGCAGCTGGTGCAGTCGGCATCGGTGAACTCAACCCGTATGCTCAGGGGTGTTCCCTCGACTCACCAGCGTTCCTGCGGCTGGCGGAAACCTGCATCGATCTCAATCTGCCGGTTCTGCTTCACATCAACGAACCGGTTGGACGCTTCTACCCCGGCAAGGCTGTCACGCCGCTGGTACAGTACTACGAACTTGCGGCACGCTACCCTGAACTCACGATCATCCTGGCGCACTGGGGAGGCGGGCTGTTCTTTTATGAATTGATGCCGTCGGTGCGCCAGGCGCTCCGCAATGTCTGGTACGATACAGCGGCATCGCCGCTCCTCTATCCGACTAAGGATATTTTTTCCGTGGCGCTACGGTGCGTATCTCCGCACAAGATTCTATTCGGCAGCGACTATCCGCTGCCGCTCTACCCGCGCATATCGCGCGAACCCGACCTTTCCGCCTTCCTTGATGAACTCATGGCGCTGGACATCGCTCCCGACCTTCGCAACGATATTCTGGGACGCAACAGCGCGCGCCTGCTGGGATTGATCCCGTCTGACGATGCGCCAATGCCAGAACCTTCGTCTCGTTCAAGCCATGTTCCCCTTCCCGACGATCCAATGACAGCCACCATGCCGGTCGCTGCCATTGCTGCTGCGTGGCCCTCAACCCATGCCGTTCTGGAGGCATACGGCATTCCCTGGGAAACGGTCGAGGTTCCGTTTTGGGAGCCGCTGAACCAGGCGGCGGCGGCGCGTGGAATTGGACCGGAGCGCCTGGCTCATCTGCTTGCAGACCTTCAGGCTGCTGTTCAGCACGAGAGTGAGATATTGTGAATCGCGCGCTCGCCGTTTTTGTCTTTTTTGGTATTGGCTACTTTCTTTCCAATTTCTTCCGCGCCGCCAATGCCGTGATATCTCATGACCTGATGCGCGACCTGGGGTTGAGCGCTGCTGACCTTGGGATGATGACCAGCCTGTTCTATGCCGGCTTTGCTGCAGTGCAGTTACCGCTCGGCGTCGCGCTGGATCGCATCGGTCCGCGCTTTGCCGTGCCTGCTCTGATGCTAATGACGGTGGTCGGGTGTCTGCTGTTTGCTGCAGCAACGGCGCTGCCGCAGGTCGCCATAGGGCGCACCCTGATCGGGGTGGGCATGGCGGGAAATCTCATGGGTGCGGTCAAAGCGTTCAGCGCATGGTTTCCGCCGCAGCGCGTGGCGACATTCACCAGTCTGATGGTTGGCATCGGAGCGCTGGGAGCGCTGGTGGCGGCGACGCCGCTCGCCTGGCTGAACCAGCAGTTTGGCTGGCGGGCAGTCTTCGTTGGCGGCGCTGCCGTAACACTCCTGAGCGCCACGGGGATTGTCGCCGGTACGCGCAACGCGCCACCCGGCGTGATCTGGCGCGCACCGCCAGATGTATCCGACGAAGGGTTTGCCCGCATCTTCCGCACCCCGCAGTTCTGGCGCATTGCGCCACTCAATGGGATGCTCCTGGGCACAACGCTTGCGGTTCAGACATTGTGGGCGGGACCGTACCTGTTCGACACGCTGCGCCTGTCGCAGTTCGAAGCCGGCAACCTTATCCTGATCATCAGTGCAGGGGTGGCGGCTGGGTACGCCGCGTGCGGTGCGCTGGCAGATATGTTCGGTGTACGACGGGTCATGACCGTGAGTACACTCGCGTTTCTGGCGGCTCAGACGCCGCTTCTTCTGCCCGTTCCTCTGCCGGTGACGGGGCTGGCAGTCGCGTTCTTCCTGTTCGGTTTCAGCGGCGCATTCAGCCTACTGACGCTGGCGCAGGTGCGCGAACTGTTTCCACCCTCCATGGGCGGGCGAGCTGTTACAGCAGTTAATCTGTTCGGCTTCGGCGGGGCAACAGCAATTCAATGGGGCATGGGCGTGATCATCAGCGCATTCGAGAGCAACCGTGACGGTCGTTACCCGGTCGAGGCATATATCGCAGCATTCGGTACAGCGCTCGTCCTCAACGCACTTGCGCTCGTCTGGTACCTGACGCCAGCGCCGTCACACGCAGGGGAAGTCAAGGTAAAAGGGTTGTAGGATGCAGGTGTTCGCTTTTTCTCGGGTACGCGGATACCGGGAGTAAGACGCTCGCCTATCCTATGTCTGCTGCCGTGGGGCTGAAGCCTGCGGCTGGCAGGGCGAATCTCGCCGGCTGGCATAGCCGATAGGCGATAGCCGATAGCCGATAGTGGTGCGCGCGATCAGCTCGTGGCGCGCGGCGCTTGCGTATCGGTGATCGGCTCTGAACCCTGTTGAAGGAGACCGGAACGCGCCCGCGCCTGCGTGCTGCCTGGGAGCGCGGGCGTCCCGCCCGCGTCTGCGTGCCCGCCGGCTGGCATAGGCGATAGCCGATAGCCGATAGCCGATAGCGGTGCGTGCGATCAGCTCGTGGCGCGCGGCGCTTGCGTATCGGTGATCGGCTCTGAACTCTGTTGAAGGAGACCGGAACGCGCCCGCGTCTGCGTGCTGCCTGGGAGCGCGGGCGTCCCGCCCGCGTCTGCGTGCCCGCCGGTTGGCATAGCCGATAGGCGATAGCCGATAGCCGATAGCGGCGCGTGCGAACAGCGCGTGGCGCGCGGCGCTTGCGTATCGGTGATCGGCTCTGAACTCTGTTGAAGGAGAGCGGAACGCGCCCGCGCCTGCGTGCCGCCTGGGAGCGCGGGCGTCCCGCCCGCGTCTGCGTGCCCGCCGGCTGGCATAGCCGATAGCCGATAGCGGCGCGTGCGAGCAGTGCTCGCCTATCGGCGCTTGCTTATCGGTGATCGGCTCTGAACTCTGTTGAAGGAGAGCGGAACGCGCCCGCGCCTGCGTGCCGCCTGGGAGCGCGGGCGTCCCGCCCGCGTC
>FWPU01001518.1_pt1 | contig 53805 bp, 47 predicted proteins | sample 2228361 | NCBI WGS metagenome assembly FWPU01 (sample SAMEA103939777, study PRJEB20133) | metagenome | reverse complement strand
CTACATTGGGGTGCTGTGCAAAACGCGCTCTCGAATAACGCCCCGTCTTCAGCCAGCGCGTCGAGCGCATCCGAGCGGACGGTGGGCTTCCCATAACAATTGAGGTGCCTGCCCAAGTCGTGGCAGGTGATCAGCAGTACGTTGGGTGGCATGCTTGCCATCTCTGTCCAAAGGCGAGGGACACGAAGTCGGCGAAAATGTGTAGATACTTTTATAAAAGTCTTTATAAAAGCGTTGATCACACTATAAGGCCAAAAGGTCTGCTTGTCAATCCCCTACACATCAGCAAAAAGGGGGTTGACATCATCACCAAATTTGTGATAGAGTTTCAGGCAATACACAAGGCGAGCGTCAGATAGGCAATGAACAACTGCTCACGTAACCACGAAGTTATTATCGCCATCGCCTTGCTTCTCGGCCTTATTGGGCTGAAGAAGCTGAACCCGGTTGGGTAGGTGGCGGAGTAGTAGAGTGTAAATCCAGCGCCCCCAACCGGGGGCGCTTATCTTTTGAGGCAAGGAATACCACGTGTTTACCCTGACCAGCGCAACCACTCTCGTATTGATTATCGTCATTATCAGCCTCCTTATTCTTGAGGAGGAGAGGATGGCGGCTGCACCGGTTCCGGTCAGGGTAGGGCGCAAAGAAGAGCGATAAAGCGCAAGACCGGGCAGAGCAAAAACCAGGAGAGCCGCCTCCAAACCAGAGGCGGCTCTCTTGTTACCAACTACGGGCAGATTAACGAGGGGAGAAGGCGCAACATGAAGAAGAAGATGGAGACCGATGTCCCTTCAAGACAAGCTGATCGGCATGCTGAGCGGGCTACCCCGGCATCCGACTGCTGGGTAGGTTGGGATGCCATCTACGAACGCCGCAGCAACAAGCCAGTTGGGCAGCAGGCCGATCACCTAACCAGACAGCAGGAACAGGCCGAAGCGGCCATCCAGCACGCGCTGATGGACTGCTACAACAGCTGACGGCCAGTTTTATAGTTGATCTTATCGCAGCAGGTCCCAGCATTGGGAGGAGAGGAAACATGTTTACGGATAATACCCCCTGGCAGTTTGCTATGAGCTTCAGCAGCGATGCCCCGTTCGTGGCTGACGGGCCACAGGCGAACGCCTGGCAGCCGTCGTGGGAAGATGAGCGACCTGGGCGGCCCAGCGGCACCGATAGCGCGGCTTCAAGCCACGCCACTGGCGTGACTGCCGCCCCGGGCAACATGCCTGCTGACGGTGAGGCGGACTCCAGCAATGGCTGATCAGGAAATCACAGGCGCGGGCCAAAGCGTTTCGGCCCGCGCCATGCGTTCCGATCAGATCAAACGGGGCGTTGAGCGCGCTCCGCACCGTGCGCTGCTCAAGGCGACGGGCGTCCGCGATGAGGACATGACCAAGCCTTTTATCGCGGTCGTCAATTCCTACGTGGATATTGTCCCCGGACATACGCACCTCCACGAGTTTGGTCAGATCGTCAAAGAGGCCGTCCGGGCAGCAGGGGGCGTGCCCTTCGAATTCAACACCATCGGTGTAGACGACGGTATCGCCATGGGGCATGAGGGCATGAAGTTCTCCCTGCCCAGCCGAGAGCTGATCGCGGACTGCGTCGAGACAATGATCGCCGCCCACTGCTTCGATGGCATGATCTGTATCCCCAACTGCGACAAGATTGTGCCCGGTATGCTAATGGCTGCCATGCGGCTTGACATCCCTGCCATCTTTGTGAGCGGCGGCCCGATGCCAGCCGGCGTCACCCCTGACGGTCGCACGGTTGACCTGATCAGCGTTTTCGAGGGGGTAGGGGCGTACAAAGCAGGACGGATCAGCGAGGGCGAGCTTAAGGTTCTGGAGGACTACGGCTGCCCGTCATGCGGCTCATGCAGCGGGATGTTCACCGCCAACAGTATGAACTGCATCATGGAGGCGCTTGGGATGGCGCTGCCCTACAACGGGTCGGCGCTGGCCCAGAGCGAGGAGCGCAATGAGCTGGCGCGGCAGGCGGCGCACCATCTCATGCGGCTGGTCGAGATAAACCTGACCCCTCGTCAGATCGTCACACGCGCCGCGCTTGACGATGCCTTTGCGCTTGACATGGCTATGGGGGGCAGCACGAACACGGTGCTGCACCTGCTGGCCATTGCCCATGAGGCTGGCGTCCCCTACGATCTGAGCCGCATCAACACCATTGCCGACCGGATTCCCCACCTGTGCAAGATCAGCCCAGCCTCACAGTGGCATATGGAAGACCTGCACCGTGCGGGGGGCGTCCCAGCCCTGCTGAACGAGCTGAGCCGCGACGGCAACACTCTGCACCTCAACCGACCTACCGTCACCGGGAGGCCGTTCGGTGAGAGTATTGCGGATGCGCAGGTGGCTGATGAAGCGGTCATCCGCCGCCGCTCGGCCCCACACTCACCAACCGGTGGGCTGGCGGTGCTCTTCGGCAACTTGGCCCCCGATGGGGCGGTGGTCAAGACGGGAGCGGTCGAGGCGCGAATGCGGCAACACAGCGGCCCGGCGCGGGTGTACGAGAGCCAGGAGGATGCGCTTCGGGGTATTTACAGCGGGGAAGTGCGACCCGGCGAAGTGGTCGTCATCCGCTATGAAGGCCCGGCGGGGGGGCCTGGCATGCAGGAGATGCTAAGTCCGACAAGTGCCATCATGGGGATGGGCCTTGGCGATCAGGTTGCGCTGATCACGGATGGACGGTTCTCCGGCGGCACGCGCGGCGCATGTGTGGGCCATGTCAGCCCCGAGGCAGCGGCACGCGGCCCGCTGGCCATCGTCCAGCCAGGTGACATCATCACCATCGACCTGGATGCCCGTAGGCTTGATATTGCGCTGACCGACGGCGAGATCCAAGCGCGGCTGGCGGCCCTTCCACCGTTTGAACCGCGCATCCAGAGTAAGTGGCTGCGGCGTTACGCCAGAATGGTCACCAGCGCCTCAACTGGGGCGGTGCTCAGAGACTGAGCGTCACGACTCGATTGCTGCGAGAGGAGGAACGGAGATGAAACGCACCGGCGGACAAATCATCTGGGAAGTGCTCACCCGTGAGGGCGTTGAGGTTGTATTTGGCTATCCAGGGGGCGCCATTCTGCCCACCTATGACGCCATACTGGATTACCCCATCCGACACGTGTTGGTGCGCCATGAGCAGGGCGCGGCCCATGCGGCGGACGGCTATGCACGTGCCTCTGGCAAGGTTGGGGTGGCCATGGCCACTTCCGGACCAGGAGCGACCAATCTCGTGACCGGCATTGCCACAGCGATGATGGACTCATCACCGATTGTCTGCATCACTGGGCAGGTCGCGAGCAGCGTGCTCGGCAGTGAGGCGTTTCAGGAAACCGATGTCACTGGCGTGACGCTGCCCATCACCAAGCATAACTACCTCGTAACAGACGTGGAGGACATTGGCCCGACCCTGCGCGAGGCATTCTACATCGCCCGATCCGGCCGACCTGGTCCCGTGCTGGTGGATATCACCAAGGATGCCCAGCAGAATGCCATCGACTGGGAATGGGACGACACTCCCGTCTCTCTGCCCGGTTACCGACCACAGGTGCGGAGCTTGCCAGCCGAATATCGCCAGGCGGTTGAGCTTATCAATGCTGCCGAGCGGCCCATCATCCTGGCCGGGCAGGGGGTCATTATGTCAGGGGCAGCGCCGGTTCTCAAGCAGTTTGCTGAGAAAACGGACATCCCAGTGGCGATGACGCTGCTTGGAATCGGGTGCTTCCCGGCCAGCCATCCGCTCAACCTGGGCATGATGGGCATGCACGGTGAGGCCTGGGTCAACACGGCTATTCAGGAAGCCGACCTGCTGCTAGCGTTTGGCATGCGCTTCGACGACCGGGTGACGGGTAGCTTGGCCGCGTATGCGCCCCACGCGCGCAAGGTGCACGTTGACATTGACCCAGCCGAGATCAACAAGAATGTGCGGGTTGACGTTGGCCTGGTGGCCGACCTGCGCGAGGCGCTTGAGGAAATGCTGCCAGAGGTTGAGCCGCGTGAGCGCAGGGCGTGGAGGGAATACATCGATGAGATAAAGGGTGACTGTGCAGTGCGTGACATCCAACAACTGCCTGATAACGGGCACCTGTATGCGGCGCACGTTATTAATGACCTATGGCGGTATACCGCTGGTAATGCGTTGGTGGTCACTGATGTAGGCCAGCACCAGATGTGGACTGCCCAGTACTACAGGCAGGAGCAACCCCGTAGCCTGATCACGTCGGGTGGGCTGGGCACGATGGGATTTGCGCTGCCCGCGGCCATCGGTGCGAAACTTGCCCGACCGGATGATGAGGTCTGGGTGATAGCAGGCGATGGCGGCTTCCAGATGACGGCAGCCGAACTCTCAACCTGCGCCCAAGAGGGTATCAAGATCAACATTGCCATCATCAACAACGGCTTTCTAGGGATGGTCAGGCAGTGGCAGGAGTTCTTTTATGAGCGCCGCTACTCGGCTACACCGATGCGCGGTCCGGACTTCGTGCTGCTTGCCCAGGCGCATGGCCTGACCGGCCTGCGCTGCACTCGACGGGACGAGGTCGAGGCGGTGGTGCGGCAAGCGCGCGAGACGGAGGGAACGGTTGTGATTGACTTCCGCGTCGAGCAAGAGGATTCTGTCTTCCCGATGGTGCCCGCCGGGGCCGCCCTGCACGAGATGATCCGCCGCCCAAGCCCGATCGTCGAGACGGCGAATGAGACTTTCCCTGCTTTCACTGAAACCGTAGGAGAAAAGCAGCGATGAAGCGCACTCTGGTTGTCTATGTGGAAGACAAGCCCGGCGTTCTCAACCGGGTGGCGTCGCTCTTCCGGCGTCGTGCCTTCAACATCGAGTCGCTGACCGTTGGGCATACCGAACAGCCCGGGGTCTCGCGCATGACGATTGTGGTCAGTGCCGATGACATAACCGCCAAGCGCATCGAAGCCAACCTGTACAAGCTCGTCAACGTGCTCCGGGTTGAGGATGTCACGTACCAGCCCTCCGTCGTGCGCGACTTGGCGCTGATCAAGGTGCGGGCCGATGTCGACTCGCGCGTCCAGATTCTCCAGATCGCGGATGTGTTCAGGGCACGCGCAGTCGATGTGACGAACGGCTCGGTGATCGTTGAGGTGACCGGGACAGAAGACAAGATCGACGGCCTGGTCGAAGTGCTGCGGCCTTACGGAATCCTGGAGATGGTGCGCACCGGCATCGTTGCCATGAGCCGCCGCACTAGCACTTCCGCGATCAGTGCAGAGTTCGCTGTGCCACAGGTATCTGAAGAAGCCGTAGCGCGCTAACGGCTGCCTAACCACAAAGAAAAGGGGCTTTCTGGATATGGCTACGATCTACTATGACAAAGACGCTGACCTCAACCTGATCCGTTCGAAAAAGGTTGCCATTATCGGCTATGGCTCACAGGGACACGCCCACGCGCTCAACCTGACTGAGAGCGGCGTGGCGGTATGCGTGGGCCTGCGCGCGGGGAGCAAGAGCTGGTCAAAGGCAGAGGAGGCGGGCCTGAAGGTGGCATCTGTTGGTGAGGCATCCGCGTGGGGAGACGTGATCATGATGCTCGTCCCGGACACGGTGGCGCCCGCCATCTACGCAGAGCACGTGGCTCCGCACCTGACTTCAGGCAAGACGCTGATGTTCGCCCACGGCTTCAACATTCGCTACGGAACGATCAAGCCGCCCGCCGATGTGGACGTGAGCATGGTTGCGCCCAAAGCGCCCGGCCATCGGATGCGCGAGACGTTCGTTGAAGGCGGCGGCGTGCCTTCCCTGCTGGCCGTCTACCAGGATGTGAGCGGTCAGGCGGAGGCGCAGGCCCTGGCCTATGCGTGCGCGCTGGGCAGCGGGCGGGCGGGCGTCCTCGTAACAACCTTTGCCGAAGAAACCGAAACTGACCTTTTCGGCGAGCAGGCCGTGCTGTGTGGCGGCATCTCTGCGCTGGTTAAGATGGGCTTTGAGACGCTTGTCAAAGCTGGATACCAACCTGAGATTGCCTACTTTGAGTGCCTGCACGAGCTTAAGTTGATCGTTGACCTGATGTACCGGGGCGGCCTGAACTTCATGCGCTATTCGGTCAGCGACACAGCCGAGCACGGCGACTACACCGCCGGGCCGCGCATCATCACTGAAGAGACGCAGGGTGAGATGCAGAGAATCCTGGCAGAGATCCAGGACGGCACCTATGCGCGCCGCTGGATCGAGGAGAACGAGAAGGGACGACCGTGGTTCAACGCGATGCGTGAGCGCGAACAGCACCACATGATCGAAGAAGTGGGGGCTGAACTCCGGAAGATGATGCCGTTTCTCGACCCGGTGACCATCAAACCAGGTGAGTGACACCTGGGAGCGGACCAGATGGACACGAGAGGAGATGAGCCGGTGACTCCGCCAGAGAAGAACTACGTGCGGATTTTTGATACCACCCTGCGCGATGGCGAGCAATCGCCCGGCGCGACAATGACATCAGCCGAAAAGGTGGAAGTGGCCCGTGCGCTCGCCCGGCTTGGCGTGGATATCATCGAGGCTGGCTTCCCAGCAGCCTCACCGGATGATTTTGAGGCTGTGCGTCGGATTGCGGAAGAGGTGGGCAACTACCATGAGGAAGGGAAAGCACCGCCCACGATCTGCGCGCTAGCGCGCGCCAGCAAGGGCGACATTGATGCTGCCTGGGGAGCTATCCAGGGCGCTGCACGTCGCCGCATCCACACCTTTCTGGCGACCTCTCCCATCCACATGCAGTACAAGCTGCGCATGGATCCGGAGGAGGTGGTCGAGCGGGTTGCCGAGATGGTGGCCTATGCTCGCAGCCTGTGTGACGATGTGGAGTTCAGCCCGGAGGATGCCGGGCGCAGTGACCCGGAGTTTCTTTATCTGGTGCTTGGAGAGGCGATAAAGGCGGGAGCAACGACGCTCAACATCCCCGACACGGTTGGCTACACCACGCCGGATGAGTTTGGCGCGCTGATTGCTGGGATCATAGCCAACACGCCAGGCATCGAGAATGCGGTGGTCTCAGTCCACTGCCACGATGACTTGGGCCTGGCGACAGCCAATACACTGGCCGGGATCAGAGCTGGGGCGCGGCAGGCGGAAGTCACGGTCAACGGCATTGGTGAACGAGCAGGCAACACCTCGCTGGAGGAGGTGGTAATGGCGCTCCACACCCGCCGCTCTGTTTTTGGGCTGACGACGGGGATAGACACGACCCAGATCGCGCGGGTCAGCAAGATGGTCAGCAACTATACAGGCATACCCGTGCAGCCCAACAAGGCAATCGTCGGCGCCAATGCCTTCGCCCACGAGGCAGGTATTCACCAGGATGGGATGCTGAAGCATCAGGCAACATACGAAATCATGCGCCCGGAGATGGTCGGTGTGACCCAGTCCCGGCTGGTGCTGGGCAAACACTCAGGGCGACATGCGCTGCGCGTCCGGCTGGGCGAGCTGGGCTATGACCTGAACGATGACGATCTGAAGAAGGTATTCGAGCGCTTCAAGCAACTCGCCGACAAGAAAAAGACGATCACCGACGCTGACCTCGAGGCGCTGATGGCGGATGAAATCTACCAGCCGCGTGAGGTCTTCTCGCTCGATGGGCTACAGGTTGCATGCGGCACGATGGGGATGCCCACCGCCACCGTTCGCCTCCGCGGGCCTGACGGGAAGCTGCACATCCGAGCAGCGGTAGGCACAGGGCCAGTGCATGCGACTTACAAAGCCATCGATGAGATCATCGGCTGCCCGGTCGAACTGCTTGAATTTACCATCAACGCCGTCACGGAAGGCATCGATGCACTGGGCGGCGTGACGGTGCGCATCCAGGCCAGCAATGGGGTGCAGGAGCAAGTCGTTAATCCCCAGCACGAAACGACCACCAGCCGGACCTTCGGCGGGCACGGCGCCGATACAGACATCGTCGTCGCCAGCGCCAAAGCCTATCTGGCAGCGCTCAACAAGGTGCTCGTCGCGTACGGATACGGCAACGGTGAGGCGGAAAAACCAGCCGAGGTGAGCGTCACCCACCCGGCGGCAGGGTAGGGGCGGTGCCCCACCAACGGGTATACCCCATACCAGAGGAGAAGCAGACTCTATGGCTCTACCAGCCGACCCGCAGGCAGAACCCCGCACCCTCTTTGAGAAAGTCTGGAATGAGCATGTCGTCGCCCACGAACCGGGATCGCCAGCGGTGCTGTACATCGACCTACATCTGGTTCACGAGGTTACTTCGCCGCAGGCATTCACTGGGCTGCGCGCCCGGGGGCTGGCTGTGCGCCGCCCCGACAAAACCGTCGCGACGATGGATCACTCGACGCCCACGTCCGGGCTGGATATCCCCCTGCTTGACCAGATGGCCGCTGCCCAACTCAAGACGCTTGAGGAGAACTGTCGCGAGTTTGGCATCCCGTTGTACGGGCTAGACTCCGAAAAACGGGGCATCGTCCACGTGATAGGGCCTGAATTGGGGCTAACCCAGCCGGGCATGACAATTGTATGTGGCGATAGCCACACTTCGACGCACGGCGCGTTGGGGGCGCTGGCCTTCGGGATCGGCACGAGCGAGGTCGAGCATGTCCTGGCGACCCAATGTCTGCTGCAACATAAGCCCAAGACGTGCAGAGTCCGCATCGGGGGGCGGTTGAGCGCCGGGGTCTCTGCGAAGGATCTCATCCTGGCGCTTATTGCCCAGATCGGGATCGGCGGAGGCACAGGGCATGTATTCGAGTACTGCGGGGAGGCAATCCGTGCGCTCTCCATGGAAGAGCGCATGACAGTGTGCAACATGTCCATCGAGGCGGGGGCCAGAGCGGGGATGATCGCGCCTGATGACACGACCTTTGAATACCTGGCCGGACGAGAGTTCGCTCCGCAGGGTGCGGCCTGGGAGCGGGCCGTTGCGCGCTGGCGCAGACTACCAACCGACGAGGAAGCGGTTTTTGACAAGGAAATCGAACTGAACGCGTCGCAACTGGAGCCGATGATCACGTATGGCACAAATCCCGGCATGGGGATGCCAATCAGCGGGCGCATCCCCAACCCGGCAGCCCTCAGCGACCCAGTCCAGAGGACAACGCTTGAGAAGGCACTCAACTATATGGGTCTCACACCAGGTGAGCCGCTTCTCGGCCACAAGGTAGATGTGGTCTTCATCGGATCGTGCACCAACTCCCGCCTCTCCGATCTGCGCTTGGCCGCTGAGGTGTTCAGAGGGCGCACCGTAGCTGATGGCGTAAGGGTGCTCGTCGTGCCCGGCTCGCGGCAGGTCAAGAGGCAGGCGGAAGCTGAAGGACTGGATCGCATCTTCCGGGAAGCAGGCGCAGAGTGGCGCGAGGCAGGCTGCTCAATGTGTATTGCCATGAACGGCGATCAGCTCGGGCCGGGCCAGTACGCGGTCAGCACAAGCAACCGGAACTTCGAGGGACGGCAGGGCAAGGGCGGGCGGACCTTCCTCGCATCGCCGCTCACGGCAGCCGCAGCCGCCGTCACGGGCCAGATCACAGATGCCCGCTGGCTAATGCAGCAGGAGATTACCATTCGCTAGGGCGGGATGTGTGGAATGCTTGTCCTGTGCCCCGGTTTGTTGCGGGGCGGGTAAGACCGCCTTCATCTCCAGGAGCAGGTTATGCAGCCATTCACGACACTGACATCGCACATCGTTCCACTCCCGGTGGACAACATCGACACGGATCAGATCATCCCGGCGCGGTTTCTTAAGGTGACCACCAAAGCGGGGCTAGGCGACGCCCTCTTTGCCGACTGGCGCTACATGCCGGACGGCACGCCAAACCCGGACTTCGTACTGAACCAGCCGGTCTACCAGGGCAGTCAGGTGCTGCTGGCGGGTGACAACTTTGGCTGCGGCTCCTCGCGCGAGCACGCCCCCTGGGCGCTCACCGGGTGGGGGTTCCGGGCCGTTATTTCAACCAGCTTCGCGGATATCTTCCGCAGCAATGCGCTCAAGAACGGGCTGCTGCCCGTTGAGGTGGACGCCCGCACCCATGCCGATCTGCTCGACCTGGTTAAGGAGAGCACCGAGGCAACCATCACCATCGATCTCGAGGCTCAGACTCTAACCCTGCCCAGCGGGCGGGCCGCTCATTTTCCGGTCGATCCATTCGCCAAGAACTGCCTGCTGCGCGGCGTGGATCAGCTTGGCTACCTGCTCTCATTCGAGGCACAGATCGCGGCATACGAGGAGGCGCATGATGTCCAGAATGCTTAGCGGCCCCGATGTCATCCAGGTCTATGACACCACTCTGCGCGACGGCACGCAGCGGGAGGGAATCTCGTTCTCCTGTGAGGACAAGCTGCGCATTGCCCGCAGGCTCGACCAGCTCGGCGTGACCTTCATTGAGGGAGGGTGGCCGGGGTCTAACCCGAAGGACATCGAATTCTTTGAGCGCGCCCGGGACGTGCAGTGGGAGCATGCGCTGATTGCGGCATTCGGCTCGACCTGCCGAGTCGGATCGCTGCCCGAAGACGATGCCAACATCCGCGCCATGATCGAGGCAGAAACACCGGTCTGTACCGTGGTTGGCAAATCGTGGACGCTGCACGTCACGGATGTGCTGCGCACCACGCTTGAGGAAAACCTGCGCCTGATTGAGAGCAGCCTGGCATATCTCACCTCACTGGGACGCCGTGTCATCTACGACGCCGAACACTTCTTCGATGGATACAAGGCCGATCCGGCATATGCTGTCGAGACGCTCAGGGCTGCTGTGCGGGGCGGGGCGGAGACGATAGTGCTGTGCGATACAAACGGCGGTTCATTGCCATGGGAGATCGAAGCGATCTGCCGCGCGGTCAGCGCCCAGCTCGACCATCGCCTTGGCATACACGCCCACAACGACGGCGAGTGCGCTGTTGCCAACACCCTGGCTGCCGTTCGGGCCGGGGCGATGCAGGTCCAGGGTACGATCAACGGCTACGGCGAGCGCTGCGGCAACGCCAACCTGTGCGCCGTCATTCCCGATCTGGAACTCAAGATGGGGCGGCGCTGCCTGCCCGAAGGCCACCTCGTTCAGCTCTTTGATGTCTCGCATTTCGTGGCGGAGGTCGCCAACCTGGCGCCCGATGAGCATATGGCCTATGTGGGACGAAGCGCATTCGCTCATAAGGGGGGCATTCATGTGGCGGCTATGCGGCGCACTGCCGAGTCCTACCAGCACACCGACCCCTCGCGGGTGGGCAACACGATGCGCGTCGTGGTCAGCGAACTTTCCGGGCGCGGCAATCTGCTGAGCAAGGCTGAGGAGTTTGGCCTCGACGTGGACAGCGGTGCGGACGTGGCGGGTGTGCTGGAAGAGATCAAGGCACTTGAGGCGCGGGGCTTCTCATTTGAGGCAGCCGAGGCGTCCGTGGCGTTGATGCTCAAGCGCCAGGCGGCTGATTATGAGCCTCCATTTGAGCTGGTCGATTACACGGCTTACGTCGAGCACCGGGAAGGGCGCGGCATGGTCACCGAGGCAACAGTCAAGGTGAAGGTGCAGGGCGAACTGATCCATACGGCTGCCGAAGGGAATGGGCCGGTCAATGCGCTGGACAAGGCGCTGCGCAAAGCGCTGCTCCCGATCTACCCGGCGCTTCAGCAGTTCCAGCTTGCCGACTACAAGGTGCGTATCCTCGACGGCCAGAATGGCACGGCGGCCACCACGCGCGTGCTGATCGACACACAGAATGCTCACGAGCGGTGGAGCACCGTCGGCGCTTCGACCAACATCATCGAGGCGTCATGGCGCGCCCTGGCCGACAGCGTGGAATATGGTCTAATGCTGTACAATGGGGAGTTTGCTCCAGCTGCCACCCGGACGGAGAGCGCCTGATGAGAGCTAATATCATCCTGCTTCCCGGTGACGGCATCGGCCCGGAAGTCGTGGCAGAGGGGCGCAGGGTGCTGGAGGCTGTCGCCGCGGCCTTCGGGCACGGATTCACATTCGAAGAGCACCTGATAGGGGGCTGTGCCATTGATGCTCACGGCACCGCCCTGCCAGACGAGACGCTCGACGCGTGCCGGGCAGCGGACGCCGTGCTGCTCGGCGCGGTGGGAGGGCCAAGGTGGGATGATCCAGCCGCCGCCGTCCGCCCAGAGCAGGGCCTTCTTAGGCTGCGCAAGGAACTCGGCCTTTTCGCTAACCTGCGCCCGGTGAAGGTGTTCCCCCCGCTGGTCGATGCCTCCCCGCTGCGCCCGGAGAAACTGAGGGAGGTAGATATTCTAGTCGTGCGTGAGCTAACCGGCGGCATCTATTTCGGTGAGCCGCGCCTGCGGGAAGAGGTCGACGGCGTGCGCCGCGCGCTTGATACGATGGTTTACACGGATGCTGAGATCAGGCGGGTTGTGCGCCTCGCCTGCCGTCTCGCACGGGGACGGCGTGGCAAGGTGACGTCAGTGGACAAAGCCAATGTGTTGGAAAGCTCGCGGCTGTGGCGGCAAGTCGCGATGGAGGTTGCAGCCGAGTTCCCCGATGTTAAGTTTGAGCACCAGCTTGTCGACTCGGCGGCTATGCGTCTCATCCAACAACCCGGATCGCTTGATGTGCTGGTCATGGGCAATATGTTCGGTGACATCCTGTCGGACGAGGCGTCTGTACTGGTGGGGTCGTTGGGCATGCTGCCCAGCGCTTCACTCGGTGAAGGGGGGCCGGGCGTTTACGAACCGATTCATGGCTCAGCGCCCGATATCGCTGGCAAGGGCATCGCCAATCCGGTTGGCACGATTCTCAGTGTAGCCATGCTGCTTCGCCACTCGCTGAGGCTGGAAGCCGAGGCACAGGCCGTTGAACGCGCCGTCGAGCGGGCGCTCGCTTCCGGGGCACGCACTGCCGACCTGAGCCGCACCAGCCCGGTTTCAACGCACGAGATGGGCGACATCATCTGTCTCAACCTTGCTGTTGAGCCTCAACCCAAAATAACGACAGGAGGGCCGGCGTCATGACAATCGACTGGGCCGGGCGCTACGCAGAGCGCGTCCGGCGGGAGCGCAACAATGCCATTGAAGAAATCCTGAAGCTGACACAGCGCCCCGAGATGATCTCCTTTGCCGGTGGGCTGCCAGCCGCGGAGCTTTTCCCTGTTGAGCGGGTACTCGAGGCTACGCAGCGCGTGTTAAAAGGCCCGAAGCAGCACGAGGCGCTCCAGTACGGGGTCAGCCAGGGGTATACGCCGCTGCGGGAGATGATTGCCGAGCGGGCGAGAGCGACCGGCGCCAAGTGTACGGCTGAAAACGTACTGGTGACCTCCGGCTCGCAGCAGGCGCTCGACCTGATCGGTAAGGTGTTTATCAACCCGGGGGACTGCATTGCTGTTGAGGAGCCGACCTATCTGGGTATGCTGGACGCCTGGAATGTTTACGGGGCAATATATGCTACCGTTGCCACCGATGAGTGCGGAATGATCCCGGCAGCGCTCCAAGAGGTGCTTGAGCGTCGCGCTATTAAGCTGATCTACTTGGTGCCGAACTTCCAGAATCCGACCGGGGTCACGACGACGCTCGAGCGCCGCGTCGAGATCGTCCGCCTCGCACAGCGCTACGGGGTCCCCGTCGTGGAGGACGACCCGTACGGCATGCTGCGCTATGAAGGCGACCCCCTCGCGCCGCTCCTGGCCATCGACGCAGGCTCCGCCGACGCTGCGCGCGGCGGGAACAGTCGCGGGGGAGGGGGAGTCGATTCGGGCCATGTCATCCAGTTGGGGACCTTCTCCAAGACCCTGTGCCCTGGCCTGCGTGTGGCGTGGATCGTCGCGCCAGCCGAAGTTATCCAGAGGCTAGCTCAGACCAAGCAGGACGGCGACCTGCATACCAGCACGTTTGCCCAGGCAGTGGTCTACGAGACGGCCCGCGACGGCTTCCTGGAACAGCACGTTGACACACTGCGCGCCGTTTATGGTAAGCGCCGGACTCTGATGCTCGACGTGATGCAGGTGTTCTTTCCTGGCCGCCTCTCGTGGACCCGTCCGCAGGGAGGGCTGTTTGTTTGGGTGCGGCTCCCAGCGGGGGTCGATGCGACCGACCTCCTCAAGGAAGCCGTGGAGCAGGGGGTGGCCTATGTGCCCGGCAGTCCGTTCTATCCGAACGGCGGCGGCGCGAACACACTGCGGATGAACTTCTCCAACGCCGACCCGGCCCGCATTGAGCAGGGGGTCAGGCGGCTGGCATCCGTGTTTGAACGCGCATGCGAAAAGGCTCTTGCTGGGTAGCTTTAAGCGTGTCCTGAGAATAGAAAAGCCCGATCCACAATGCGGATCGGGCTTTTAGTCTATGGCTGGGGGACAGGGATTCGAACCCCGACTAATGGATCCAGAGTCCACTGTTCTGCCGATTAAACTATCCCCCAGTGCGCTCATTATTCTACCGCAGTCGGCGGCTCAAGGCAATACGATCGCTGCCCCGGAGGCACCGCGTCTGCCGCTATGCAGTGGCTGTTTCGAGGCCCGTAAGATATAATGCCTCCAGTATGAAAGCCGACCGCTTGTCCCGGTTTGAGGATCAGATTCAACGGCTCGTTGAAGGGGGATTCGCCCGGCTGTTTGCCGGGAGGCTTTACCCGCGTGAGGTTGCGATTCAGCTTGCCCGCGCGATGGAGGATCACTGCCGGGAAGCCCCAAGCGGCGATCTAGTGGCTCCCGATGTGTACATCGTCCGGCTAAACCCCGAAGACCACCAAGCCATCGTTGGGAGCGAGGCGAACATCGCGGGGACCCTGGCCAACGAGCTGGTCGAGATGGCGCGGCTGGTCGGCGCTACACTCGTGCACATGCCGGAGGTCCGTCTTCTGGCCGATCCAGCGCTCAGCCCCCACGAGGTGGCGATCAGCGCTCGACACTCAACCTCACAGCGTGAGACGACCCAGGCCATGCCGCTGGCCCGCCTTGACGACGCCGGGCTTCAAGCGGCGCCTATGGCAATGTTGATCGTAAACGGCAATCACATTATCCCCCTTGAAGCCCCGATCATCAACCTGGGCCGCCACCGGGACAACGATATCATCCTCGACGACCCGCGCGTATCCCGGCATCACGCTCAGATACGCTTACGATTTGGCCGTTTTGTGCTGTTCGATCTGGGTAGCACGGGGGGAACAACTATCAACGGTCAGCCTGTACAGGAACATGAGCTTCAGCCGGGAGATGTCATCAGCCTAGCTGGAAACACCCTGATCTACGTAGAGGAAATCGCCGAGGAGGCCCGGCCAGACGAGGCCAGCCCCGATACTCAACCCTACTCGCCCGAACAGGACTGACCCGGCTGATGTGTTTCCCTGGAAGTCACTTGGGGACGGCTTTAGGGAAACGCATGAGGAAACCATGCCACCCGATATTGGCTTGTTGGTTCTGCGCATCGCAGTCGCTGCGGCCCTCTATGCCTTCCTGGGTGTCCTGCTGTACTTCACTGTACGAGAAGTGCAGGTAGCCAGCCAGGCGATTCACGCCGTGCGCAGCACCCCAGCCAGGCTGGTTGTCATCGAGGCAGACAGCGATATACCCCTGGAACGCGGCCAAGAATTCCGCCTGCAGCCGGTGACAACCCTAGGCCGTGGCCCGACAAACACCATTATTCTGCCGGACTCCTTTGCAAGCACAGGCCATGCCCGCATCATGCTGCGGGGGACACAGTGGTGGCTGGAGGATTTGGAAAGCCGGAATGGCACTCGGCTGAACGGCGTGCCGATCACGGGTTTAGTTGTCCTATCTTCAGACGATGTAATCGACATCGGGCGCGTCAAGCTACGGTTCGAAGCAGGTTAGCAGGCTACCAACGAGGAGCAACTCATGGATGCCGAACCAGTTCGGATTGCCGTGATAGGCGGCTCAGGACTCTACCAGATGCCCCAGCTACAGGATGTAGAGGAACGCGCAATTGAGACGCCCTTTGGCTCACCCTCGGATGTGATCGTCGTGGGGACGCTGAACGGCGTCCGCGTGGCCTTCCTGCCGCGCCATGGGAGAGGGCACATCTACCTGCCCAGCGAAGTACCTTACCGGGCCAATATTTTCGCGCTCAAGACATTGGGCGTAGAGTATGTTATCGCCGTCAGCGCGTGTGGGTCGCTGCGTGAGGATTATGAGCCTGGTCATATCGTTGTGCCTGATCAACTCTACGACAATACGAAGGGCAAACGAGACTACACGTTTTTTGGCAACGGGCTGGTTGCTCACGTCGGGGTAGCCGAGCCATTCTGCCCTGAGTTGAGCGGTATGGTGAGTGAATCCGCGCGGGAGGCTGGCGGAATCGTCCATAAGGGTGGGGCCTACGTTACCATCGAAGGCCCTCGCTTCAGCACGAAAGCCGAGAGCAACGTCTACCGGGCATGGGGCATGTCCCTGATCGGGATGACAACCTCACCTGAAGCCTTCCTGGCCCGCGAGGCCGAGATGTGCTATGCCGTGATGGCCCATGTGACCGATTACGACGTGTGGCATGAGACGGAAGAGGCGGTAACTGTCGAAATGGTAGTTCGCACCCTGCACAGCAACCTGGAGCTTGCCCGGCAGTCGATTGTCAGGCTGGTAGGGCGGCTGGCGGAGCACAAGCCGACGTGTACCTGTCGGCGCGCCCTAGAGACGGCCATCATCACGGATCGCCGTAAGATCCCGGTGGAGACCCTTGAGCGCCTAGGACCTTTGGTTGCAAAGTACTCGTCATGAGGGCTTGTTTCTGGCAGCCGAGCGGCTCTCGATGAACCTGCTTTGCGATACCGACTATGCTTGATATTCGGTCGGATCCACGACAGACGGCCCGCTACGAGCGAACTCTCCTCGTCCTTGCTGCTTTGTTTGTGGGCCTAAACCAGACGACACTCATCCTGGCCCACGCGGGAGCATGGTCGAGCGCATGGCCTGTTGCGGTGTGGGCTGTCTGCGCCGGGGGCTTGCACTTTGTCTTCAACCGGCTGCTGCCCCACCGCGATCCGGTCATTATGCCGCTTGTTATGCTGCTCTCAGGCTGGGGACTTGTTCTTGTAGCCCGCTTGGCCCCTCCATTCGCGGTACGGCAGACCGCGTGGCTGGCAGTCTCAGCGGTCGCGGCCGGGGCAATGGCTGTTCTGCCTCCTGGTCTGCGGGTGCTGCGCCGGTACCGGTACACCTGGCTGCTGGTTGGGCTGGCGCTGCTGGGAGCCACGCTGGTGTTCGGCGTGAATCCATCCGGCGTGGAGGGCGCCCCCCGGCTGTGGCTGGGATACCGGTATATTTTCTTCCAGCCCTCGGAGATCCTCAAACTGCTGCTGGTCATCTTCCTGGCAAGCTACCTGGCCGACAAGCGGGAAATCATTACCGCGGCTCGGGTGAGTCTTGGACGGTGGCGACTGCCAGCCCTACCATACCTAGCCCCCATGCTGTTGATGTGGGGCTTCTGCATGGTGCTGCTGATCTGGCAGCGCGATCTGGGCGCGGCTTCCCTGTTCTTTCTGATCTTCCTAGCGATGCTCTATGCTTCTACTGGTGAGACCTATTATGTGATCGCCGGACTAGCCCTGCTGGTTGTGGCAGGGCTGGTTGGCTATCTGAACTTTGATCTAGTCCGCCTGCGCGTCGATACCTGGCTGAACCCCTGGCCCGAAGCGGACAGCCGGGCCTTTCAGATTGTGCAATCCCTGCTCGCCGTTGCTGCCGGAGGCGTGTTCGGGCAGGGAGTTGGCCTGGGCGCGCCGACATACGTGCCGGTGGTACACTCCGATTTTGTGTTCGCCGCCATTGCCGAAGAATGGGGGCTGCTCGGCGCACTGGGCGTGATCGCCTGTCTGGCTGTGCTGGTCGTGCGCTCCCTGCGGATCGCCATCATGACCAGCAGGACTTCGTTCCATTCGCTGCTGGCCGCCGGGATTGGCGTATCAATAGGGATACAATCCCTGCTGATTATGGCCGGGGTGCTTAAGTTGGTCCCCCTGACGGGCGTTACCCTGCCGTTCGTCAGCTATGGCGGGAGTTCCCTGATCTCCAGCTTTATCATGACCGGGCTGCTTTTACGGGTTTCCGATCCGGTCACAAACTTCAGACTACGCCTCGCTTCCCCTCCTCAGGCGGCACAGCCCAAGATGGATGCCCTACCATGATCACGCCCCTACAGCGGCTAAGCTACCTGCTGCTTGCGGCTTTCACGCTGGTTGCGCTGGCACTGGGGTACTGGATCGTAGGGCGCGGCAGCAGCCTGTTGGCGCGGGACGACAATCCTCGGCGCGTCCTGGCTGAGCAACGCATCCGACGGGGCCAGATCGTTGATCGTAATGGGACAATCCTGGCTGAGAGTCTGGTTGACCCCGAAAGCGGTTTCGTCGAACGCTATTATCCATACCCTGCGGTTGCTCCGGTGGTCGGCTACTACAGCCTTCGCTACGGTGTTGGCGGGGTCGAGGCCGAGTATGATGACTTCTTGCGAGGGGAAGCCCGGCCAGGTTCCTGGGAGGAGGTTAAGCGTCAGCTCCTGCACCAAGCCCCGATGGGGGGGGATGTCCGGCTTACGCTCGATCTTGACACCCAACAAGCGGCCGCAGACGCATTGGCTGGGCGACGGGGGGCGATTGTCGTGGTGACAGCGCCCGCGGGGGAGGTTCTCGCAGCAGCCAGTGCGCCAGGCTTTGACCCCAACCAGCTTGATGAGACATGGGATGCCTTGGTCAGCGACGCCAGCGCGCCCCTCATCAACCGGGCCACGCAGGGGGCCTACCAGCCAGGCACCATCCTTCAGAGTGTGGTTTTGGGCACAGCGCTTAACACGGGGACCAGCCAGCCTGATGACGTGTGGGCAGGCCCGCTTACCGTTACCGTCGAGAGTATGGTGTTGCCCTGCGCCGAAACGAGGAGAAGTGTTGAGACTCTGGCAGATGCTTACATCCTGGCCTGTCCGGCACCATTCCAAGCAGTTGCGGAACGCATTGGGGCGCACCGGTTGGAGAACGCGCTCTCCGACTTTGGGCTGCTGGCTCCCCCTTCTCTCTTCAACGCCAATGAAGAAATTATCCTGGAAGGATTGCTATCCCTTTCCGACCCGGCATTGGTGGGCATTGGCCAGAGCAACCTTACCGTCAACCCCTTGCAGATGGCTCTTGTGGGTTCGGCGTTCTCAAATCACGGTCAGATTCCGCCTGCACATCTAGTGACCGCAACGCGGGTTCCGGGTGAGCAGTGGGAGCCAGTGCCCGCCGTTGGGAATCCGCGCGGCACGATCAGCCGCGCCAGCGCCGACGCCATCGCCAGCCTGATGAGAGATGCCGTTGAGCGCGGTGCCGCCCGTGAGGCAGGCCGTTCTGTCAGCCAAGCATACGGGCATGCCGGGCTGGCTGTGGCTGGAGCGGAAGAGAGGTACAACGCCTGGTTCATCGGGTTTGCATATCGGGCATCGGGTGATGCAGTGGCCATAGCCGTGTTGTTGGAGGATACACAGACCGCAGAGACGGCGGCCCGCATCGGCGGTGAGGTTCTGCAGGTTGCGTTGGCTTCGCAGCCCTAGGAGGAGTGGAAGAGGGGTAGCCCCGAACAGCAGGGCCACCCCCCGAGAGTAGCCTACCCACCTGTTTTGTCTTTAAGCCGTCAGCATTTTCTCGGCTGCTGAGCGAATGACCTGCAGACGGTCAGCAACTGGATCGTTCCCGGCCTCACGGAACTGCCCAATCAGGTCCTCCATCATCTCGAGCGCTTCAGGGGTAAGATCAGAACTGCGCTCGTAGAGCAGGTTAAGTGCCGCCTCCTCTGACTCAAGCGCCAGCAGGTCGTTGATAAGCCGGATCTCGGGAGGGGACGACTCCTGGATCAGCCGCATGACCTCATCACGGATCTGCCGCAGGCGGCTTGAGGCCTCAATGTTGCCGCTCCGGCGGGCTTCCTCTAGATTTGCCTGAAGCACCATAAGGAAGGTCTCGTCGATGCGGTCCAGATTCGACTGGATGGCCGCCCGAATGTCACCGGCTTGAAGCAACATACGCAGGGTGTTCACGGCCCGCTCAACGATGGCCCGGGATTGCTTCTCGTACTCGGCGGCAATGGCCAGCAGGCGCTCGCGCACTTCGAGGAGACGCTTCCTCTCGTCCTCATCGGGGGTCGCGTCAATCCGTTCAGAAAGGGCCTGGAAAGTGGAATAGTCGAGGAGCACCCGCCCCAGTGTGCCCAGTGCATCCACCTTTGACTTGTCGCCTGCGGCCTTAACCAGGAGGTCAACAAACTGCTCTCGCGTGATCGAATCACCGAGCGCCTGAAGCTCCTGGCTGGCCTCGATAAGCGCCTGCTCGCGCGCTCGCAACTCATGGCCTGCCTCAGTGGTTTCCATAAGACGCGAACGGATGTTAAGCAACCGCAGAGCCGTCCGGCTGTCGTCCGCCCGGCGGGCTGCCTGGGCTACCGCCGTCAGGAGTTCCAGAAAGCCCAGGTCGATGAGATGCTGGTTTTCCTCCAGAATCTGGTCAACTTCATCGGTGCGGGCCTCGGCCAGGCGGTCGATCAGCTCGATCTTTTGTCGTTCGGCCTCCACCATTTCCCGCGTGATTCCATCGGCTTCGAGCACCTGATCGACCAGTCCTTGAAGCGTTAAGGCGGTGCTGGGCTGAAGCAGGTAGCCCTTTGGTGCGTCTTCAGGCATCGAGCGCATGACAGCGTTTGTCATGTCGCCGATCAGCCGCTCGCGGTCGGCCTGCTGGAGGTTAAGCTCCATAGGCACGTAGACAATGGCCATCTGCTTGGCAGGGTCGTGGTATATAAGCGGTGTGCTCACCATGCCCCGGTAGCCGCAGTGGGGGCACACTATTACGTTGACGCGCCCGCTCAGCAGGCGCTCTTTGGCTGTCGGATCCCGCCTTGTGTCAAGGATCCGTTCCAACATGGCACTAAATGGCTGTCCACAGCTGGGACAGGTAATCGTTTGTGGTGCTGGCCTCGCCATCGACATTCCTTTCAACGTCGGTTTCGCACGACTTTCCACCCGTTCACACGGCGACTCATTGATAACTGTGACAAGTACTCCCCCGATCACGTGTTTCGCCCGGCGTTTCCGGTAAAACACATGAGCACCGAGCGAAGATTGTAACACACCCCCTAGTCCTGGGACAGGGGCAGTTCAAAGCTAAAGGTAGTGCCCTCCCCGGGAGTGCTCTCCACCCAGACATGCCCCCCGTGAGCTTCAACGATGGACCGGACGATGTATAAGCCAAGGCCTACCCCCTGTGTCTTGCGGGTCAGGGCATTATCCGCTCGATAGAAGCGCCGAAAGAGCTGCTCCTGCTGGGCGGGCGTAAGGCCGATTCCCTGATCGGCCACCGAGATGCGGACACCGTTGTCCAGAGCTTCCCCGCTGATCGTGATGGTTCCCCCCTGTGGCGCGTACTTGATTGCATTGCTGAGGAGGTTAGAGAGCACCTGACCGAGTCGCCGCTCATCCCCCTGGATCACGGGGAAATCGGGCGGGAAATCGACCACGATTGTATGCCGGTCTGTCTGGGTTCTAAACTTATCGGCCAGCCTCTCAGCCAAGTCGGGCAGCGAAACTTGCCCGTAGTCCAGTTTGAACGTACCGAGTTGCAAACGGGATACATCAAGCAGGTTATCGATCAGCTCAGTGAGCTTGTCCGCCTCTTCGTCAATCACGTTCAGGCCCCGGAGGACAGTCTGGCGGTCCCACTCCACATCCTCTCGGTTCAGGGTGCTGGCATACCCCTTGATGATCGACACCGGGGTTTTTAGCTCGTGCGAGATGACGGATACAAACATCGTCTTCGCTTCCTCCGCCTCCCGGAAGCGGGTGATGTCACGCACATTTCCGATAATGTTTCGCAATGTCCCTCGGTCGTCGAAGAGGGGAGCATACGTGATGCCCACGCTGAGCGTCGAGCCGCTGACATGCATGAGATCGCCCTCGACGTACAGCACACTCTGCTCGCCAAGCGGCCAGCCGCCGGCGACAGCCTCCGGCAGGCCCATTGAAGACTCGCGTCTAGCCCAGTGGATCACATCGTCGTGGTGTGCCCCCTGAGCGTCCTCAACCCCCCAGCCCGTCATCCTGGCCAGTGCCAGGTTGATGCTCTCAATTTTTAAATCCGGCGTCAGGATCATGATCCCATCTGCGCTGTGGCGCAGAATTGCGTCCAGCCGCCTTTTTTCGGTCGCCACTTGTTCGTAGAGCCGGGCATTGTGAACAGCTATCGCTGCCTGATTGGCGAAGCTCTGCAGGAGGCGCACCTCGTTCGGTGTAAAGTGGCCTCCATACTCGCGGAAGATGTAAACGACGCCCACCAACTCTCCGCCAACAACCATTGGCAGAGCGACAACCTGATGAAGCCCCATCCCGGCTGCCCGCGCAACCAGCTGCATTTTGCGGTTAAGCTCGGGGATGGTAAAACTTTCGGGGTCGCTACGCGGGATATCGGTCAAGAGCGGTGCGAACAGGTGCAGAAGCGCCGGTTGAATCCCGTAGCTGGCTCGGACGGTAAAAGTCTCATTGGTCTCGTCAGCCAGCGCAATCAGCCCCGCCCGACCCCCCAGCATCTCGGTCGCCGACTTCAGGATCCGACGCAAGACCTCGCTCAGGCTGAGCTGCGAGGTAAGCGCACGCGATATGTCCAGCAGGTAGTCGCGCTGCCGGATCAAGTGAGCAACCATGTCCTGGATCATACTGTGATTTTAACATGCGGGCGTGCAAAAGAAGAAAGGGAGCAGCCCCCAGCCGCCCCCTTCTAACGTTTTTCTATGACTTCTTCTCTCCGTCCATCATTCTTGACCGAGCCGATCCGCACGCTTACAGACCCGCCTCGATTGTCGTTAGAGCATGGTCAAGAATAGCCAGTGCCTCATCGGCCAGCTCCCGACTGATCATCAGCGGCGGCATCAAGCGGATTGTGCTCTCCCCTGCGCCCAGGAGCAGGAGACCATTCTGGTAAGCCTCGTAGATGATCTGGTCACGGACATCATGGGCTGGGGCGCGCGTTTCTCGGTCGCTGACGATTTCGATCCCGATCATCAGCCCCCTGCCGCGCAGGTCACCCATCAGGGGATGGTGCTCCATGAGTTGCTCCAAGGCGGATAACATGTAAGTGCCCATTTCAGCCGCGTTCTGCATGTAGCCGTTCTCGATGAGGCGCAATGTGGCGAGGGCGGCTGCACAGGAAACCGGGTTGCCCCCAAACGTGCTGCCGTGCGATCCCGGCTCCCAGGTCATCAGCCGCTTACGGGCAATAACCGCTCCCAGGGGCATCCCGCTGGCGATCCCTTTGGCGCTGGTCACGATATCCGGTTCCACGCCAAAGTGCTCAATTGCCCACCACTTGCCGGTGCGTCCCATCCCACTCTGGACCTCATCTGCCACCAGCAGTATCCCATGCCGGTCGCACAGATCACGCAGCGCCGGGAAAAACCCAGGCGTGGGCACCACGTACCCCCCTTCACCGAGAATAGGCTCGACGAAGACGGCGGCCACTTCTTTAGCCGGCACAAAGCTGGCAAAGACGGTATTCTCAATGTAATCGACCACCGCCTCACCGTAGTCCTCGAAGCGGGCAGCGTTCAGGCTGGGGCGGTATGGATCGGGGTAGGGGACATGTGTCACACCTGGCATCAGCGGGAAAAAGCCCTCCCGCTGGCGGTACTTGCTGGCTGTAAGAGAGAGCGCACCAATCGTCCGACCGTGAAATGCTCCCTGGAAGGCAATGAACTGCCGCCGCTGGGTGGCGTACCGCGCCAGCTTAATGGCCGCCTCGATAGCTTCTGCCCCTGAGTTTGTGAAGAAAACCTGGGCATCCTCCTTAAAGGGCGCGATCTGAGCCAGTTTTTCGGCCAGCTCGACGGCAACCTCGTAGTGAAAGTCGGCCAGGCAGATGTGGATGAACTTCTCAGCTTGATCTTTGATCGCCTTGACCACCTCCGGGTGGCTGTGGCCGGTCGATGTGACGGCAATGCCGGTCATGAAATCGATGTAACGGTTACCATCTACGTCCCAGACCTCGGCTCCTCGGGCATGATCGACAACGAGGGGATAGGAGCGCGGTAGCGAGGGTGACATAACTTCCTTGTCGCGCTTTAGGATTGAGCGCGCCCTTGGCCCGGGTATGGTCGAGTCGGCCTTACGGATGTTGGCTGAAATGGTTTTCGTCATGGAAGCGAATCTCCTGATAGAGAGGTCGTTCTGGCGCTGCGACGGCGGTGCGCCGGGTAATGCCGCCACGCATGCTGAATGTCGTCCAAACTCACCATGCCGCAGAATTGCCCGCCCTCCACAACGGGCACGGCAGAAAGCTGCGAGTCGGTCATCGCCTGCAGTGCGACCCATAGGGTATCCCGCTGCCCGACGACCGGGAAGTTTGTCCGCATTGCATGAGCAACCGTTGCCGGGAGCGTGCCATCCGCCCCGCGCTGGATGTCGCTGTAATCAAGCACGCCCACAACCCGCCCGGCTACGATAACCGGCACCGTTCGCTCCGAGCGGAGCAGCCTGGCGACGAAACCCGCCGTCAGGGTGTCCCAGGGTGCGGCCTGGTGTTCTGGAGGGCGGCAGATGTGTCCCACTTCCAACTCAACCAGCGCGCGCCGTCGGCGCACATACCGCTCCTCATGCCGGGCGCCAAAGTATACCACCAGGGCTGCCACAAGTAACAGAAGGTTAGGCTTGAAGCGGGGCACCACCCAGCCCGCAGCTCCCAGAGCGGCCATAGCCAGCGCCGCGAGGCGGCCCGACCAGGCGGCAATACGAGTCCCTGTCTCAAAGTCGGAGAAGATGGCTAGCGAAGCGCGGATCACGCGCCCGCCATCCATAGGGAAGGCTGGCAGCATGTTAAAGAAGAACAGAACAACGTTCACCCAGAACGTGTAGAGGAGCAGCGCGAGCGGCACGGGAGGAAAATTGAGCTGAAGGTACTCGCCCCACCCGGAGAGTGAAAAAGGCTGGATAAGATAAGCGAGGCTGCCCGACAGGAGAGCAACCCCAAGGTTAGCCATTGGGCCTGCCAGCGCAATCACCATCTCCTGCCAGGGATACGCCGGGCCAGTGGTCAGCTGCATCAGCCCTCCTATGGGCAACAGGGTGATGCGCTCGACGCCCAGACCAAAAGCGCGCGCCGGCAGGCCGTGGCCGAATTCGTGAAGGAGGACCGAGATGAAGAGCAGGATCACGCTGAGGATTCCGAAGCCGACTCCGGCCCCATCACCATAGCGCACCCAACCCTGCCAGCCCCCCCAGACGAGCACCAGGCCGAAGGTCAGGTGTATGTCAACCGCTATTCCCCCGATCCGAGCAATGCGAATCCCGCCTGCCTGCCACACAACCCGTAGCCTATTCCACGCTTACTGCCGCGACGGTTTCCCTCCGCTGTCCCTGTGGGTGCCGGCGCGTTCCGATGGCGTGAAAACCTGGCGGGGGTCGTCACCTCGTAAGATATGGTGATAGGCCCGCCACGCGCTCAGGGCGGCGAACAGCAGCCCAGCCAGCAGATTTACAGGCCGGTCCCATTCCCAGAACATGGCCAGCAGTAAAGCGATCAGGGCAGCTATTCCTATCCACTGACTAGCGCGCCACATGCTCAACGCCGTCAACAGGAACAGAATAGCTAGCAGGCCGGTGGATGCATACACCAGCCAGCCCGGCGGGCGGCCAATCAGTATGAACACAACAGCTGCGCCAACCATGGAAATGGCCAGTACAACCTGCTGAACAGAGGATGGTTGCTTATCCGAAACACCGATTTCCATGAGCGGGACTATGCCGATCCCCTTAAGTGTTTCGCCTTTGAATGACTTTCAGTGTGATTCACATTAAGAACGTGCCATGCCGTAGATCAACACCCCCAAGGCGGCAATGCCGAAACCCAACAACAGCCCTGCGGTTTGGAGCCACCCGAACAGAGGCCCGCTTGCTGACGAGTGCGAGCCATAGCCCATCGCGTCGGCGAGCATAACGGCGGCGGCAAACACCATACCCGTCAGCCCCAGCCGTATGCCGATGTCGCCCATCAGCGTGCGGGGGCGTCCCCGGTGAAACAAGGCATAAGCAACCGTGTAGGCCCCTAACACCAGCAGGGCCAGCCCAGTCAACATGGCAAGAATCTGAGCGATGCCAATCCCCGGCGTACTGTCAACGTCCACTGCCGAGGGAAACAGGCCAAGAAAGAGCACTACGGCTCCAAGAACCATGCCAAACACACCCAGTTGGGCCAGACGGCTCATTGCCTGCTGCTTGTGCTTACACTCCGGGACTGGCCAATCTGCTTCAGCCATATTCTATCACGGGGTGAAAAGGTGTGTCACTCAGGCAGCGTCCCGCGCAGCACGCGCAGCCAGTTGTCGGCGTAGATCGCGGCGATCTGTTCCGGGCTATAACCACGCTTTTCGAGCGGCTGCTGGAGCGTGTAGAGGTCAGCGATCGTGTCAATTTCGGCTGGCACGTGCTCGGCACCAAAGCCACCATCGAAATCGGTACCGATGCCAACATGGCGGTAACTCCCTGTCACCTGGCACACGTGGTCGATGGCATCTACTACGCTGGTCACGTGGACAGCATCTTTGTGATCCCCTTTCTGCCAGCCGGGCACAAGGAAAGCATTGTAGGGCACAATCCCCATAACCCCATCACGCTCAGCCAAGCTGGCGATCATCCGATCGGTGAGGCCGCGCGGCGCCGGGCAAAAGCGGTGCGGATTGGCGTGACTGACGATCACGCTGCCCTCGTATAGCTCCAACGCCTGGAAGTAGGCTTCTTCGGAGAGGTGGCTCAGATCGAGGATTATGTTCAGGCTGCCCATCACTTCCAGCAGATGCTTGCCCGCCGGGGTCAACGGGCCAGGTTCATGAGTGCCACCTGCATAACGGGTACTTTCCCATGCCAGCCCGACGACACGCACGCCGCGCTCATACCACTCTTCTACCTGCTCCGGTTCTAGGATGGGATCAGCCCCCTCCATCAGCGGAACCAGGCCAATGCGGCGGTCAGGAAGGGATTTCTCGGTCCCCCAGGTGGCAAGCACTTCTTCGAGGTCAGGGCGGGCGCCGATCAAGTGAAACCGGTCGTCCCGGTCAGCCAGATCATAGTAGGTTTCGAGCTGGGCCAGCGCCAAATCGTGCGCTTCCTGCGGGCTGCTGTAGCATAACACATCCCAGCCCCCCGGATCGTGCCGCGCAGGCAGGACAAAGAGGCTGGCAAAGATGATGCCCACGTGCCCGAGCAACCATTCACTCTTGCCCAGGAGAGTGCTGCCGTTATAGGATGGGATCTCTGTGCCTGCCTCACGGTAGCGGTTCCACAACGCACTGCGCGTGTAATCACGGCCAAATGTGTGAATATTCCAAGCGATATCCTCATGCGCGTCTACGATGAGCATGCGCGTTCCAATCCTCCTATTACCAGGCGGCCAACCGCGACATAGGCGACCTCCATCCACATCCGAAGAACGGCAGAGGGATGCTCCATGAGTTTAATATCTATCGCCAACAAGGAGCAAGCGAGGCCCGCGAGAGCGAGGACTTGTCAGAGACCTTGGAAACGAAAGCCGCCTACCCAGACGGTAGGCGGCCTATCTGGCGAAAACTGCAAGTCAACGGACGAAAAGCCCGAATACGTAACCGGTCTGGCCGTTGTAGCTGATGGCGTACCAGCCGTCCTGCTCGCCCAGCACAGGGTAGGGGGTGCCTGGCTTGATCTGACCGATCCGACTGTAGCTCACGCCAGGCCCTGAGCGCACGTTGAGAACCGTAACAGCCTGGATAGTCCGGGCGCCGCCGGAGGGCGCCGCCGTGACGTCTTCCCCACCGGAGAGTGTCACGTATGCACCAGATACATAACCCGTTTGCCCGTTGTAGTTAATGGCGTACCAGCTACCCTGTTTACCCAGCACGGGGTAGGGAGTGCCCGGCCCGATCTGGCCAATCCGGCTATAGCTCACACCAGGCCCCGAACGCACGTTGAGCCAGGTCATGGCCTGGACGGCGCTACCGGTTGGGGAGGCCGTTGTGACCGGCGGGGAGGGCGGCACGGAAGCGGAGGATGGGGCCGCGGACGCGCCGCCTTTCCAGGCTGCAATGAGTGGGCGGAGCGTGTCAAGCGACTGCGTGCCGTAGAGCTGGCTCGGTTCGATGTGCGAATTTTCCATAAATTCGTTCCAACTCACAATCAGGATCACGTCGGCGCCAGACGCAACCGCCCCATTGAAGCTGTTGGCCAGGAACTGCCCGCCCGCGCGGTCACGGGGGGATGTCGGGTTAGGACGGCCGTCGCGGGCCGCGATCAGGTCTTCATTCCAGCCAGGGTGGACGGTAGGGATGTAAAGCGAGCCGCCCTGTCTGAGGGTGGCGTTCTTCTCCTGCGTGAACCGGGCGACGCTCCCATTCGCCCAGGCAAGATTGAATGCATACATGCCGTCCATTGCGCCGCCATGCAGGCAGCAACCCCCGATTCCCTCGGCTATCCAGATTGTGCTGCGGTTCGGATCGACCTGATTGCGGATGGCCAGCCAGTCGGCATCGGTCAGACCGGCGCGCTCCTGGAAGACAAAGAAAATCACAGGCTTACCGTTATAGCGCAGGTAAGCAGGATGATTCGCACGATCGTGCACAAGCCAGTTGAGCGAGTTGACCATCCCGTCCCGATTGCGGTTGTAATTCGGGTCGAAAACATCGACAGCCGCAGCGACCGCAAATCCCCGTTCGGCAGCTCGGTCAAGCATGTTGTTGAGCACGGGCGTGGTCGTGAGACCGTCCCCGACTCCAAACCAGCTCACAATAAAGGCGTCGATGCCGGCACTTTTAGCTTGGTCGATGTGGGTCGCGGCAACACCTGCCTGCCGCGAGTCATACGCGCCGATAGCTGGGCGGTCGGTCAGGACGCCCGCCTGCCAGTCCCATGTCATCGGGCCGCCCCAGAAGCCCATGTAAAAGGCCCAGACCTGCCTGCCCGATCCGGCTTCGGCAGGTTGGGCCGATGGGACAGACAGCAGGCCGAGTAGAACCAGCACAGCCGCCGCGATAACGATGAATGGTTTTTTGCTGATCATGATGCTCCCCATGAGTTCTGCTCTATCCTCGTTGCGAAGTGTGAGGCCTCTGCACTCCTATGTCTAATTTAAGAGCACTTATCGGCAGGCGAACAATAGTACGTTGAGCATATCCAATATTAGGGAGGCCAGGCTACTGTGCCAATTAGGACTTTCCCTGCCTCTCTGTTTTGCCACCAACCGGTAGCGCAAAATGGAAAACGGCCCTTCGCGGGCCGCCGTTCGTGGTGGCGATGACTGGATTCGAACCAGTAACCAACGGCTTATGAGTCCGCTGCTCTGCCATTGAGCTACATCGCCAAGTGTATGCTATTATAACAAGCGGTAAAGGGGGTGACAAGCATTCCCAAGGTTTGTCCAAAGGCAGTCAGATAATCAGTCTACACGGCGTGTAACCCAAACATTGCTGATACAGCGCGAACGTGCTAAACTCTCGGCCACATGAATGGCCCTATAACATCGATAGGCGCCTTTCCGTCCTGTGACATCCTCCCCCGGATGGAACACAGGGCAATCCCGTGGAAAGGAGTAGAGCAACGTGCGCGAATATGAGATGATGGTGATTCTGAGAGCGGACCTCAGCGAGGACGATCTGTCTACCCAGATCAACGCCGTCCAGGGATGGATCGAGGCCAACAACGGTACGATCACGGAGGTAGACCGTTGGGGGCGGCGGCGCCTGGCGTATCCCATCGAACGCCAGCGTGACGGCTACTACCTGTTGTACAAGCTGAGCCTGCCCCCCGCTGCCCCGCTCGAACTGGAACGGAACCTGCGCATCAGCGAGAATGTCCTGCGCTACCTTATCGTGCGCCAGGATGAGTAAGTGTCACGGATGGCCAGGGCAGCTGCTTGACGGCTGATCGGCGCTTAACATTTCGGGTGGGCTGCTGGCAGAAGTGGGAGATAAGATGAGCCGAGGGCTTAACAAGGTCATGATCATCGGTCACCTTGGGCGTGACCCTGAGATGCGTTACACTCCCAGTGGCCGACCTGTAACCTCCTTCAGCGTTGTGACGACGCGCACCTGGACCTCCGCAGAAGGCGAGCGCCACGAAGAGTCGGAATGGTTTAACGTGGTGGCCTGGGGCAACCTGGCCGAGATCTGCAACCAGTACCTGAGCAAGGGTCAGCAGGTGTATGTTGAAGGCCGTCTTCAGACACGTGGCTGGGAGGATGAGGAGGGCAAGAAGCACTATCGTACCGAGCTTGTCGCCAGCGAGATGATCGTGCTTGGCGACCGGCGCGGCAGCCCGGCATCCCCGCCCTCAGCCGAGGACGACAATCAGGCTGGAGACGATACATACTTTGCATTTTAGCCTCCTCCGGATAGACGTGGGGAGGTGAACAGTGGCGAGGAGACCATCAGTGGTGGATGATAGAGACATAGACCTGGATCTCGAAGAGGAAGAGGAAGAGGAGATCGAGGAGCCGGACGAAGTCGAGGAGGAGCAGGAGGAGCGACCACGGCGCGATCGATTCCGCGCACCCGGACGGCGATATGGGCGCTCGAGGGTCTGTAACTTCTGCGTGGACCGCAGTCTGCACATCGACTACAAAAATGTCGATCTGCTGCGGCGCTACGTCACCGAGCGGGGCAAGATCATGCCGCGCCGCCAGACCGGCACCTGCGCAAAGCATCAGCGGGCACTGGCACGTGCCATTAAACGCGCCCGCCACGTTGCCTTGCTGCCCTTCACAAGCGCGCACATGCGCGAGGGGTAGGGGCAGCGGCTCAGGAGGCGAGGGCGTAGACCACCTGTCTATGCCCTTTCGTTGTTTCGGCGGGCCGCCGCTGAGCATGTTATCTAAAGCCTGAACCGGGCTTCACATCTTATCAGGGGAAACGAAGGCATCTCATGGCTAAACGTCCTGCTCCTCCCAAGGCCGGCCTGACGCGCAGGCAGGCGTCCCGTGCGCAGCGTGAGGCCCGTCTCCAGCGCTTCATCTGGGTCGGAACCGGGGCTATTGCTACGATAGTGCTTGGGTTGCTGATCTTTGCAGTCGTCAACGAGCTGTATCTTAAACCTGCTCGGGCCGTTGCAACCGTGGGTGATGAGAAGATTACGGTGGCCGGGTTCCAGGAACGGGTGAAGTTTGACTACTATCGCCTGACGGGCGGTGCGCCCATTGAGCAGACCGGACTGGATCCGACCTTCTTTGCTCAGCAGGTCCTTGACACAATGGTGGACGAGATCGTGATAGAAAACCGGGCTGCAGAGATGGGGATTGAGGTCTCGGATGAGGAAGTGCAGGAGCAGCTTCAGCTTGCCTTTGGCTACGATGCGGGCCAGCCGGAGCCGACACCGACGGCCTTCCCTACCTCTCGCACGCCGACCGGGGAGCCCACCGTGACGCCGACGTTTGTCTATACGCTGACGCCGAGTCCCACACCAACCCTAGAGCCTGGCGTCACCCCGTCACCGACCGCAACCCCCTCGCCCACGCCCAGCGGCACGCTGACGCCGACACCAACGCGCACGCCTGCGCCTACGCCTGAGCCAATGACCGAAGAGGAGTTTCAGACCTCTTATTCGGACTACATTCAAGGGATGAGCGAGGCAACGGAAATACCCGAGCAGCGGGTTGCTGAGATGTGGAACGAGGCCTTCCGTATCTCGCTGCTCCGGGGCAAGCTCATCGACGCCCTCGGTTTTGAGACAGATGAGACTAAGACGCTCGTCCACGCAGCGCATATCCTCGTTGAAACCGAGGAAGAAGCACGGGCCGCGTTAGAGCGGATTCGCGCTGGCGAGGACTTCGCAGTGGTCGCGGCTGAGGTCTCTACAGACACGACGAATGCCTACAAGGGTGGCGACCTGGGCTGGTTTGGCCGGGGGCAGATGGTCGAGCCGTTCGAAGAGGCCGCCTTTAGCCTTGAACCCGGTGAGGTTAGCGAGCCGGTCGAGACGAGCTTTGGATGGCACATCATCAAGGTTTTTGACCGCACGGAGGTTCCAACGACGTTCAGTGAACGCGAACAGCAGCGACAGCAGGCGTTCAGGGACAAGGTGGACGAATGGCGGGACGAGGTGGGTGTTGAGCTTTCTGACATATGGCCCCAGTACGTGCCAGAGTTACCCACAGCTGCCTTCTAAAGGGGGGTCAAATCCCGGAGGATCGTCTCGGTTGTGAAGCCTGGGGGGCGGCATGTTGCCGCCCTCTTTGATTGAGCAGGATGCCCTGGTACGCCACCCACTCAGCCCGGATCGGGTGGAGATGGGGCAGGGGGAGCATCGGTGCGGATCCTAATCTACGGAGCAGGCGCGGTAGGGTGTTATCTGGCCGGGCACTTGGCTCTAGCGGGCCATTGCGTGACACTACTGGATGACGGGCTGTCTGTCATGGTAATCCGGTCCAGTGGGCTGAGGCTGCGCCAGGCGGGCAGAACGGAATACCACACTCCCCCCCTCAGCGTGGTGGGCCAGTTGCGTGACGCGCTGGAGGTCTCCACTGGCTTTGACTGGGTTGCCTTTACCATGAAGAGCTACGATACCGTCGCAGCCATCCGGGACCTGGCAGGCGTGTGGCCTCAACCCCCTCCCATTGTCTCGTTTCAGGAGGGTGTTGGCAACGAGGAGTCCCTGCGTGCAGCGTTCGGCTCGCACAGCGTCGTTGCGGCCACAGTTACCTCGTGTGTCTCGATGACGGAGCCAGGAACTGTGGTCGAAGTCAGACGCGGAGGCATTGGAGTCGGCATGGATGCGCCGCCGGCGGTGCGGGTTGCGGAGGCCTTGCGACAGACAACGCTACCCGTCAAGCTGGCCCATGACGCCGCAGGACTGAAGTGGTCTAAGCTGCTGGTGAGCATGATCGGCAATGCGACGGCGGCCATCCTGGACATGCATCCCCGCGATATATTCACCGACCCGGCGCTGTTCGCTATTGAGCGGGCTGCATTGCGAGAGATGCTGGCCGTTGCGAGCCTCAGGGGCATCCGTCTGGTTAATCTGCCAGGTGCCCCGGCGCGTACACTGGCGTGGGCAGGGCGCTGGCTGCCCGCGCCGATGCTGCGGGTGGTGATGGCGTGGCACTTCAGTCGAAGGTGCAATGAGGATATCCCCTCTCTCCTGCGGGAGCTGCGCGCCGGGGAGCGGCGGACAGAGGTCGCCTGGCTCAACGGGGCGGTTGCCCAGGCCGCGGATAGCATCCGCCGCCTCGCTCCGATTAACCATGCCCTCGCGCTGGTTGTCTCAGATATTGCGGCTGGCCGCACGCCGTGGGGAGTGTACCGCCGTAGACCGGACATGCTGCTGACGGCCATCCGCGCTGTGCAGGGGCTTGAATGGTAGAGAGCTTAGGTGCATCGGAGGGGGCCGGTGGGTATATTACCGCATTGGCAACCGGAGTCGCGCGGTGTTAGGATTGGGGAAACGGGCACCCAGAGTCCCCCTTAATTAGAGTCAAGCCAGCCCACCTATATGCCATAGCAAAGCGGCTGTATAAACGGTATGTCATCTGAGTCAGAACCACTTGAATCCTACTACGCCTCAAGCACGTTGGGGGGGCTTATCCGGAGCGGGCTGGCTCTGGTGGCGGCGCGGCGTGTGCGATCTCAAGGTGCCCCGCTTCACAAGCGCCTTTTCCTGAGCAACGCTGCCCATTACCTGCTGTATGCCTTGTTGATCATTATTCCCGCTTGTCTCCTCGACACCTACCAGCGGCTGCGCAGCGCGTTCACGGGGAGACCAAGATCTCACCCCCAGGGATCGTGGCAATACTACCTGCATACCGGCCTGCGCGAAGACCAGGCCCACCACACCAATGAAACAGTCGGCTATCACGCTACCCGTCCTCTTGGCGCCACCGAGCTTGACGATCTGACGGCGTGGGTGATGGCGGTCATCCAGTTAATATGGAATTATGATGAGCTGATGGGCGCTGTTTGGGATGAGTGGACGATGCTGCGCCTGGTGACGGAGGCAGCGCAGGCAGAGGGGCTTGCTGACCGCGATCCGTTCGCCAAGTTACAGCGCCGCTGGGAGATGGCGCGCCCGTACCATGCCCCGCTGAACGGCACATATGCCGACGTCAGACGAGCGGCATTTCGTGCCTTCATCCGTCCATGTCTAGAAGCGCTCCCCCCCGCACGTTGTTCGGAGCTTCTCAAGAAGCATGAACGGCTGGCGCAATCGGAGCGGGGGTCTTACCAGGCGCAGATGTCCTTGCTGGCAACAATGCAGCCAGGCCGTTACGCAGACGTCAAGAGGCCGATCCCCTTGTGGGACAGCAAGATCGGGATAATCGTACGGGGGAGGTACTATCTCATCGATCTAGTCGATCACGATGAGCATGGGGAACCAATTGCTTACGGCCAGGGAGGGCGGCGCTGGGAGGTCCGCCACCAAGGAGGCAAGCTGCTGACCCCAGTCGGCGATGTGCTCAGGCTGGAGCATGACCAACTTTACCGTGAGGAAGACGGTGAATGGGTTGGGTACTTGGACATGGCTCCAGCTTCGAGGGTGAAAGGACAGCTGCGGGCCATTCTCGAGCAGCCGGAGGAATGGCGGGCCAGCCCTCCTGAAGCAGAGCCTGTCGATCTGCTACTGGCGGAAACCCCCCGGCACGAGCAGGCACGCCTGCGCAGGCTGCTGCCGCCCCAGACTCGCGCCTCACTCGATGAGCTGGCGCGGGCACCCGTGATTATCAACTGGGACGAGCGCCCACGCAACCGCCCGCTCGCCGAACTGCGGCGTACCCAGCGCGGCGTGGGGGATCACGCGCTCACCATTATACGCACTGACAGCAGCTTCGTCTTCGACCAGTCGCACGTCTTCTTCGACGGGACCTGGTCGCTCGCAATGGCAGAGGTTCTGACCAATGCTGCCGTGCGCTGGTGTGAGCGCTGCATCACGATTGCGCCTGCCCAAGCCATCCCCGTCAGGAGGCTTGTGCTCGAAGCCTCGCCCTCGTTTCTGGCTGAGGCGCGGACATTGCGGGAAACCCCGGAGATCTCGGCGGAGACGACAATTTTTGACATCTCGAATGTGTTCGCGCTTCGCAAGAAGCTGGCGCAGACCGGAACCCGCCTGACGATCAACGACCTGCTGGTAATCACCCGCATCCTGCATGCTGCCCATTACAGGCCCTCAGCGAGTATCCAGGCGGAAGTGGAGAAGATGCGAGGTGCGGGTGCCACGCGGCTTGAAAGGTCTGCCGTCAAGGCAATTGACCGTTCGCTCCAACGTGGGCGTGTGGTCAACCCTGCCTTGTTGATCCCGGTCGATGCCTCACCGACCGATCCAAGAGAGCGGGTTTTCCCGATCACGTTCCGCAACCTGGCTGACAGCTTGGTGTGGCTGTGGGATGATGCTTGGGAAGCTTACCAGGCATACAGACGGATCGAGCCTCCTAACACGCCTGAGGGAGTCGCGGCCTTCCGCAAGTTTGCCCTCAGGCGGACGCTCCTCATCGGCCATCTGCGTGCCTTCAGCCACATCCTGGCGGCAAACAAGGCCGTTGCCATGCGCGGTGACAGCTTCAACATCGCCATCCTGAAGCTGCTCGTTGGCCTGCCTGCGTGGCTACAGCACTCGCTCAAGGCTATTCCTGAGTGTTTCCCCTTCCTAAACGAGATCATCCGGGGGGACGAGGTGTATTCGAACGTGGGACGTGTCGCGGAAGGCTCTTCACTGAGTCGATTTATGACAGCCAAGGATGATGGGAACACCAAGGCGCTGGCCTGGGGGGTCATGACCGACAACGAGGGGCGGCTGATAGTGACCATGCGCGATTTCCGCCCCCACGTCAGGCCGCTCGTGCATGCGGGGCGGGCTGACCTAGCATCCCGTATGGCACACGATTACGTGGTCGGTTATACAGCCGACCTGATCGGGTTGGTTGCACGCCTGAGCGCGATGCTCCAGGCAGAAGAACCCCCCATCGACTCGACCCATGATACAATTTAGGCAGGTCGCCTTTCCATTAAACAGACAAGTAAACAGACAAGCCTATCTTCTCAAAACCGAAGATAGGCTCTCGGCGGATGGTGCCCCGGAGAGGACTCGAACCTCCACGCCCAAAGGGCACAGGCCCTCAACCTGCCGCGTATGCCAATTCCGCCACCGGGGCAGCTTATTACGCAGAGAATTATAGCATAGGGATGGTAGAGGAACAACAGGAGGTTGGTAGATGGCCGACGTCAAGCTAGAAAAGATGCCGCTCTTCCCGCTCAACACAGTCCTGTTCCCGGGGATGTTTTTGCCGTTGCACATATTCGAACCCCGGTACCGGCTGATGATCCAGCGCTGTCTCAGCCTTAACCAGCCCTTTGGCGTGGTTCTGATCCGGGAAGGGACAGTGGTCGGCGGCCCGGCTGTTCCACACGAGGTTGGTACGTCTGCATATATCACGCGGGTTGACCGGCTGCCTGATGGCCGGATGGATGTTCAGACAGTGGGCTATGAGCGCTTCAAGATACGCGACCTGACCCAGACCGAGCCTTTTCTGGTAGGGTTTGTTGAGAGCTTTCCAATGGAAGGCGCAGATGACCCGGCGGCGAAGGTACTCGCTGACCAGCTCAGGCCCGGCCTGCGCCTCTACCTGGAAACGCTAGCTGAGGCAACCCAGATGGACCTCCGGCCCGATGTGCTGCCGCAGGATGGGCTGGGCTTGGCCTACTTCGCGGCCATCATGCTCCCCCTGCCGCTGAAGGACAAACAGGCCATCCTCACCACAAGTGATCTGGCGAGTGTGCTCAAAGCCGAGCGGGAGTTCCTGCGGCGCGAGATGATGCTGCTGGATTACATGATCCGAGCTCAAGGGGAGCTGCCGGAGGAGCCGGTGACGCCGTTCTCGCCCAATTGATTCTAGACGCAACAAGGAGCCGGAGCACGCCATGCGCATCGTTGTGGACGCCATGGGCACCGACGATTACCCCGTCCCGGATGTGGCCGGAGCCGTCCTGGCGGCCCGCGAATGGGGCGACGAGATTATCCTAGTCGGTGACGAGTCCAGGGTTAGGACTGAGCTGGCGAAGCACCATACGGCCAGCCTGAGGCTGGAGGTGGTGCACGCCCCCCAAGTCATCGAGATGACCGACAAGCCAACTGAAGGGGCAAAGGCAAAACCCGGCTCCTCGATGCACGTTGGGCTGGGTCTGGTGCAGAGCGGGCAGGCCGATGCTTATGTCAGCGCGGGGAACACCGGCGCTATTCTGGCTGTCGCTACGCTGTACACGCTGAAACGCATCAGGGGGGTCAAGCGCCCTGCCTTAACGGCGATCTTCTCCAGCCCCGTCGGGCAGGTGGTGGCTGCAGACATTGGCGCCAACGCCGACTGCAAACCTGAGTACCTCGTCCAGTTTGGCGTGATGGCAAGTCTGTACGCCGAGCAGGCTATGGGCATCAGACGCCCCCGCGTGGCGCTGTTAAGCAACGGTGAGGAGGAGGGCAAAGGCAACCAGCTTGTCAAAGATACCCTCCCGCTAATGCACAGCGCGGAGGGCATCAACTTCGTCGGCAATGTCGAGCCGAAGGAAGTGCTGAGCGGCGAGACGGACGTCGTGATCCACGATGGGTTTACGGGCAATATCTTCATCAAGAGCCTGGAAGGCGCTGCCAGCATGATGGGCAAGCTGATCCGGCAGGAAATCAAGGCAGGCGTACTGACGAGCCTGGGAGGGCTGCTGGCTAAACCAGCTTTCAAGCGTGTCTTCAAGATCGTCGATCCGTTCGAGATCGGCGGGGCGCCCCTGCTCGGCGTTAATGGCGTGGTGATTATTGCGCACGGGCGATCCAATGCCTTCGCGATCAAAAATGCCGTGCGGCAGGCGCGGCAGGCGGTGCGGGGTGAGGTTGTAGAGGCAATCCGGGCCGGGGTGGGGGGATGAACGCTCAGGAGGTCACGCGCCGCGCCTCGACCACATTCGGCAGGCGTGCAATGCGTGACAAGACGCCGCTCAACTGAGCAGCGCTTTCAACCTCCATAGTAACGCTGAAGGTCGCCATGTGATCCTGGATGCGGACGCTGACATCACGCATGTTGATGTGTGCGTCGGCGGCTGCCGCGCCGATGTCCCGCACTAAGCCCTCCCGGTCGTAGGCCCGGATGACCACCGGCACCTGGTAGCGGGCCTCGGGCGCATCACCCCACTCAACAGCGATCAACCGCTCCGGGTCCAGGTTGAGCACGTTGCTACAATCGCGCCGGTGGACCGTAACGCCCCGCCCGCGTGTGATGTAGCCGATAATGGAGTCTCCCTGAACTGGGTTGCAGCAGCGGGCCAGGTTGGTGAGCAACCCGCCTGTACCGTGGATACGTATTTCCTGGGCCGAGTGCTGACGGGGGGGCGGGGGCGCGGAGGTAACGGGGAGCTGCTTCTCCGCCTCCGCCTGTTCCAGCTCCAAGATTTTAGTCGCAATGTGTTGAGGATGTATATCACCGAACCCGACCTGTGCCAGCAGGTCATCCGGGTCACTAAGCTCGAACAGCTCAGCTACTTTCTCGTGTGACATCTTCTCCACACCGAGCCGCTTCATTTCCCGCTCGAGAATCTCACGGCCCAATGCGATCATCTTCTCGCGGTCTTGGCGGCGGAACCAGTAACGGATCTTGCCTGCGGCTCGCTTGGTCTTGACGTAGCCCAGATTCGGGTTCAGCCAGTCGCGTGATGGACCGCCGCGCTTGGCAGTCAGAATCTCTACGCGATCGCCTACCTGGAGGGTGTAATCGAGGGGGACGAGCTTGCCGTTGACCTTCGCGCCCCGGCAGCGGTTGCCAATGTCCGTGTGGATGTGGTACGCGAAGTCGATGGGCGTAGAACCGGCGGGCAGATCGATGATATCCCCACGTGGCGTGAAGACGTACACCCGATCCCGGAACACGTCGCTGCGCAGAGTCTCCAAGAACTCGTCGGCGTCGTCGACATTCCGCCCCACTTCCATGAGTTCGCGTAGATGCTTCAGACGTCGTTCAAATACCTCGTCCTCGTGATGCTTGCTGCCCGACTCTTTGTAGCGCCAGTGCGCAGCTACGCCGTATTCGGCATTGGCGTGCATTTCCGGCGTCCGAATCTGCACCTCAAGAGTCTTGCCGTCTTCGAGGATAACGGCGGTGTGGAGCGACTGGTAGAAGTTGTCCTTGGGAGCGGCGATGTAGTCGTCGAACTCACCCGCGATGGGCCGCCAGGTCTGGTGGATGACTGCCAGCACCTGATAGCATGTGAACACATCGGGTACGATGACGCGGACGGCCCGCACGTCAAAGATTTGCTCAAAGGGCAGACCTTTGCTGTCCATCTTACGCCAGATGCTATAGATGTGCTTCGATCGGCCCGAGACGTCGGCTGTGATCCCGTACTGAGCCAGAATGGACTTCAGCCGCTTGACGATCCGGTCGACGTAGTAGTCACGGTCAGCTCGCCGCTCGTCGATCAGGCGGGCGATCATCTTATAGCGGTCCGGCTCCAGATAGCGGAAGGCGAGGTCTTCGAGTTCCCATTTGAGCTGCCAGATGCCCAGGCGGCTGGCCAGCGGGGCAAAGATGTCCATAGTCTCACGGGCTATGCGGATTTGCTTGTCACGTGAGAGGTGGCCAAGCGTGCGGAGGTTATGAAGCCGGTCAGCCAGCTTGATGAGGATGACTCGCACGTCATCGTTCATGGCCAGGAGGGTTTTGCGCAGAAACTCGGCTTCTCGATCCCGGGGTTGGCCCTTTGGCGTGCTTTCGGTATCGAGCGCGATTTGCTCCATTTTAGTCACGCCCGCGACGAGGTTGGCAACCTCCTCACCAAATACCTCCTGAAGCTCCTCAAGCGTGACTGACGTATCCTCAACCACGTCATGAAGCAGCCCAGCCGCGACGACCGAGATGTCCAGCCCCAAATCGATGAGGATGCGCGCCACTTCAATACAGTGTACGACGTAATCCTCGCCTGATTTGCGCTTCTGCCCGACATGGGCGCGCTGGGCAAGATCGTAGGCCCGCTTCAAGATCGCCTGTTCATGAACAGGCAAATCGCCGAACGGTTCGACCAACTCCTCAAAGGTTGGGACGGCTGATGCGCTCATCGGTATCATACCTGCACTGCACGGAGATAGTGCTCCCGCCACAGTATCAGATGTGCTCATGAATCAGTATAGATCAGGCGAAGCGGAAAATGCAATGATTGCCGGGGTATGGTGAATGAATGCCCGCTACGTAGCGCGTTGGCTACTGACCCGACGCGGCGTTGACCGTGCTTGCCTGCATCTCAACCCAGTTGGTCATTCCCTCTTGGACGTACACTTCGCCTGACCAGCGGATCGCCCCATAGCTGGCGGAGACGAGATAATGGCCCACTGGGACGGACGGCACAACGAAGTTCTCGTTCCACCGATCGTCGGCATTTACGCCGAAGCCCGCGTAAGTATTGATGCGGCGGATGGTTCGCCCTGAAGCCAGGTCGATCACGCGCACCTCTGTATCATCGACGGTATCGCCGTCTGCAAAAGTGACCCGGCCCGCGATGAGGCCAGTTCCAGCGTAAGGAGCAATCCATAATTCAGGGTTGCGGACGGCGAAATATGAATTGCGATCCACGCGGACCTCAAAGTGCACATGGGGGCCACTCACCTGGCCAGTGGCGCCAATAAGGCCGATCACCTGGCCGGTTTCTACCCGCTGCCCAGGCTCGACCAGGATGGCGGATAGATGGGCATACAGGGTGTAAATCGTCTTTCCCTGGTAGCCGATATCGTGCTCGATGACGACCGTGTTCCCATAGGCTGTGATACTCTCGTATTGGTTGTGATGTCCGCGGCCAGCCCATATGACAATCCCGCTACCCGCCGCGTGGACTTCAACACCGACGGGGTTAGCGATGTCGATCCCATGATGGATCCGCAGGTCCTTATTGGAACCGGTGGAGCCATACGGGTACAGGGGTAGCCCCGAGTTGGTATGTTCGGAAGAGACTGGCCGGATAAACCAGTAATGATCGTATGGGTGCCGTGCGAGGGGAACCTGGAGGGGGGGCGAACTCCAGCCGTTTTCGGCAGGCTCGGTGGGACGCCCGGCACTGTTTGCTCCTGGCGGCTGTTCAAGCAGGCCGGAGGCCTCGATGACCGGGGGCACTGGAGATGGATTCTCCGCAAGTTGGGCAGCAGCGTAGGTAGAGGCAGGCACAGATCGGGTGGCGTTTCCCAGAGGGGTGGACGGCGCTGGCTGCGTCGGCTGGCCTGGCGAGTCTAGAGGTTCACCGACGGGTGTGCTGAGCGTTACAAAGGGAAAACCGATCTCTGCTCCCATCTCATCATTGCGGGCGGGCAGCTTGGCAGCGACGGCAAGGGCAACCACCGCCCCGATAAGGATGAGAAAAAGCGCGCCGCGGAGCCGGTTCATCGCTACGCACCTAGTTCCCGACAGCCGGTGTTGGCTCAGGCGGCGCAGGTGCTCCTGCCTGGGAGGGAGGCTCACCAGTCGCACTCATGCCGAGGGCTTCTTCGAGGGCGGTCCGGGGGTACAGCTCAAGCATAGCCCTCCACCAATCCAACCCGTCCCGTTTTTCATACTGCCAGTAGAGGACGGCGGGCCAGTTATAGCGCCATGAAACGCCAGCGGCAGCGGGCTGCCACCCGTACAGTTGGGCGATCTCAGTAAAATCAACATAATACCCCGGCGGGATGCTGTCTTTGAAGCGGCCCCCGTTCTCGTAGGCCTCGACATCGCCACTGGTGCGGGCGGCGAAATCCCAAGGACGGCTACGCAACGGCTCGCCCAGCGATCCATCTTGGATAGCACAACGCACGTAGAGCCGCCAGAACAGGTCAGCCCCAGTTGGCTCAGGAACCAGCTCGATTTGGGCGGGGTTGCTGAAATTGTACGCCTGCAAGATATCGAAGGCGCGGCCAGCCTTGTGCCAGTTTTGATAGTCCTGTCCTGGCTCGGCCCGCCGCTCAAGGTCCCAGAGCACGCTATCCATCTGCCCGAGAAAGTCCCACCCAGCGGCACGGCTGATGTGGGCACGCAGGGCACTGAAGGAAGCATCAACCCGGTCACTAAGATAGGGGGACTCGGCGATCACCCCCAGTGGCTGGAGATTGACCAACCGGTATGGCGCCTCGTCACCCGGTTGAGGCTCTACGATGAGCGTCTCCTCGAAGGCGGGGGCGATCGGGGCTTCCCTTGCTTCCGCCAGGGTTCCGCGCGGTGTAGCGGGCAAGATGGCACCTGACCAGGTTGGACCAGCGGCTGGAGCCTGAAGGGCAAAGGCCCTCGACGAGGTTTCCCATGTTGCTAGCTTGCCGGTGAGCAACAGGCTGCCATCAGCGCGGGGCGCGACAAACAGCAGGCTGTTCCCGTCAGGGGACCAAGCCGGGTCGGTCCCTTGGCCGACCACAGCCGCGGGCAGGTCCGTGCCGGGAAGAGGAACAGCCGAGACGAGGGGAACCCCGTTCTCCCGGCTGCTATGCGCGATAAGCCTACCATCCGGACTCCACGCGGGAAGAGTTTCATCGATGTCGGGGGTATTGGTCAGGTTGATTGCCTTTTGCTCATCCGGATCGTCCAAGGAAATCAGATAAATATCCTGACTCCCCCCGCGTACTGACACGTATGCCAGCTCGCGCCCCCCCGGACCCCAGGCAGGGGCAAAGTCGGGGCCTGGGTTACGGGTGACGGGTAGAGGGCCTTCGCTGCCGTCGGCCCGGATGAGGTAGACATCCAGGTTCCCATCGTAATAACCCTCATAGGCCAACCACTGCCCATCAGGACTCCAGGACGGCGCGGCCTCAAAGGCAAGGTCATAGGTCAGGCGGGTCACTGTGCCAGTCAGGATATCGAGGATATAGATTTCCCAGTTGCCATCCTGACGGGAGGCAAACGCAAGGCGTTGCCCGTCGGGACTCCAAGCCGGGTCACGGTCATCAGCCAGGCTGGCTGTCAGGCGGACGGGGGCGGACTGTCCTGATGTCAGGGCGTACAGGTCGCGCTGCGCGCCGGAGAACATCGAAAACACGACGGTGCCCCCTGTGCCTAAGAAAGTGGCTCCGGACACTTCCGGTGCAGAAGGCGGCGGCGGGCTTGGGGTTGCTGGCGATGGCGTGGAGCCAATTGCCAGAAAGCGCACGACAGGGCTGGTCTGCACCTGCGGATTGGTGGACCAGAAGATAAGGCCTACCACTGCCAGCAACAGAGCGACGACCAGTCCACTCAGTGAGCCGACTTGGCTTTCGGTGCGGGCCGAGTCGGTTGGCAGGAGGGGATCGGAAAGGCGATCCCCAAACCAGCGGCGGGACTCCTCAATCCACGAGATGAACCGCTGCCCGGCCCAGACCAAACCCAGCACAACCAAGCGGCCTAGATGCTCGCTGAGACGGAGCATACGCATCAACATGGCGAGTATCATAGCACGCTCAGACCGCTTGTGAAAGCGGGATAAGTGCGTATTATTTGAGTGTGGAGGTCGCGGGCGAGCCTCGACGGGGGTGACAGTAGGGATGCGTGCGGCATTTCACGATGTTGACGCGTGATGTGGTTAGCCCTACTATGTTTTTAGGGATTTCGGCAGGGCTTCGGCCACTGTTAGGGGGCCGAGCTTGCGAAACAGGGCATTTTTCTCCCATGTCAGAGCATTGTGCCCCGAAATGCGCGAAAACGGCTCCAGAAGGCCCGTTCCGGGAGGGGATTACAAGATTCTTCTGGGTCGAGGGCCATCCCTGCGGCGATGAGGCAGCCGCACCGTCTCCATCCACACTCGACGGAAGCGATACTCACCCGGCACAGGGCTTCTTTGCAGCGCAGTCGTCATGTTGATATCGAGGACAAGACAACATATCTGAACTACTTAAACCACATCATTCTTAGAGAATAGAGTTTCGCCAGGAACAGTTGGGAAGCCATTGCTTTAGCATGAACGTGTGCACGTTAGCAACTCGCGATTATCAACAAATCGTTGTTTGATTTTACTGTGCAGCAGCACCTGTATAGGTCGCTATATCTTCTAATATCGTGACTTATAGAATGCCGGTTGGAAGGGGTTTTCTGTGATCGGCCTGTCCTCCCTTAGCGCCCGGTGTATCTGGAGTTGTTCACGTCAGCTCGCCCTTGGGCTGGTCTTCTTCGTGATAGCGACAACTGTGCCGGTGAGTGGCGTAGCCAGGGCGCAAGATGGCTCCTCCGGAGCAGTCATTCACGTGGTAGCCTGGGGTGAAACCCTCTCGTCGATTGCGGCGCGTTATGGCGTGACGGTGGAGGCTATTCAGTCGGCCAACAACCTGGTGACGGCCGACCGCATCTTGGCCGGGCAGCAGCTCGTCATCCCGGGGGCACAGGGCAATGTAGTCAGGACTCAGCCGGGGCGGCATGTCGTTCAGCCCGGCGAGAACCTCTACCGCATCAGCCTGCGCTACGGCGTGTCAATGGAAGAGTTAGCTGCAGCCAACAGTCTCGTGAACAGTGACCAGGTCTTCGTTGGCCAGTCTCTGGTCATCCCTGTGCCTGGCAGTGTTGCGGCGATTCCGCCGCAGGCAGCTACCATCCCGCCGGGCGGAGTCCATGTGGTGCAGGCTGGTGAAACGCTCTTTAGCATCAGCCGCCGCTACGGCGTCTCTGTCTCGTCGCTGACGGCGGCAAACCACCTTGTCAATCCCTCTGCCATCTATGCCGGGCAGCAGCTTGTGCTGCCTGGCGGTGCGGCTGCATCCGGCTCGCCCGGCTATACGCCTGCTGCGTCTAGCACGACCCATACGGTGAGCGTAGGCGAAACACTCTTCTCAATTGCGCAGCGATACGGGACATCTGTGTGGGTACTTGCTCAGGTCAACAATATCGGGAATCCCTCTCTACTCTACAGCGGCCAAGTGCTGACCATCCCTGCCGTCGATGCACTCACGCAGCCGCCGACGGCTTCACCTGGCCCTGGTGGAGGGAGCAAGTCGATTGTGGTTGACATTTCGGACCAGCGTGCGTACGTGTATGAGAACGGCCAGCTGATCTGGACATTTGTGATCAGCTCAGGTATGCCCGGCTCTGAGACGGCGCGGGGCAACTTCCAGATTCAGAACAAGATCCCCAATGCCTACGCCTCGACCTGGGATCTGCAGATGCCCTACTGGCTGGGTTTCTACTGGTCTGGGCCTCTTCAGAACGGTTTCCACGCGCTGCCGATTATGTCCAATGGCGTGAAGCTGTGGGAAGGTCTGCTGGGGTCAAAGGCTTCATATGGCTGCATTATTTTGAGCGATCAAGATGCCCGTACACTGTACGAATGGGCCGATATTGGAACGCCGGTGACCGTCCGGGACTGACACCGACGGCATTTTTTTACCAGTCTATCATTGACAGGCTGTGTACCGGGACGTATAATCCGACCCCGGTAAACCTGCCAAAAGTTGCTAGGAGGTGCATCTACCCGTGGAAGAAGCCATACCCACCCTCTCACTGGCTGATATCGAGCCGAAAATGAAGCTTAGAGGCATTGTTAAGCAGATCCAGCTTGCGGGCGCCATCATTGATGTGGGTGTGGAGGAATGTGACGCGCTCCTCCACATCTCGCAGATTCGCCGCCGCCGTGTCAAGAATGTGGGCGATGCACTGGAGAACGGCCAGAAGGTTACTGTCTGGGTACGCAACGTCGATAGGGAAAACCTACGCCTCGACGTTACGATGATCAAGCCGCCGACGCTGGATTGGGACGACATCCAGACAGGCGATATCTACTCTGGCAAGGTTGTGCGGATTGAGAAGTTCGGCGTGTTTGTGGATATCGGGGCAGAGCGGCCTGGGCTTGTGCACATCAGCGAACTAGCCCATGGTTATGTCAATACGCCGGACGAGGTCGTTGAGAAGGGGCAGATGGTTGAGGTCAAGGTAATCGGTGTGAACCGCCAGAAGAGCCAGATTGATCTCAGTATGAAGGCGGTGACCCCGGAGCCTAAGGCTGAGACCACTGAGTCTGAAGAGGCGCTGCCGACGGCGATGGCCATCGCCCTGCAGCGCGCGCTCGCCGAGAGCAAAGAAGAGGCCGAGAACCTTTCACCTCCCGGTGGGCGTGGGCAAAGCCGCCGGATCCGTGAAGAGCAGGAAGATATCCTGAAGCGCACCCTCGAGCGTCACGAGAAGAGCTGAGCCTGCCCCTCGCCACCTTTCTCCGGTTGGTCCTGCAGAGTGTGAAGTGTCGGCACTATATTCAGGCTAGGCCTGATAGCTCCGCCTGTCCTCTAAACCAACGCGGCCTGGCAGAGACGAACAAGGGCGGCGCCAAATATGCCTGCCATCACGACGGCTGACGCAACGCAGTACGGACAGACCGCACGGATTACGAAAAACTCAATGTAGGTCAGGTAGGCTGAATAGAGGATCCCGATTAGGCTAAGCCCAAAGACGAGGATCGGGCTGAACTCGGCCAGGCGGCTGTTACTGGCGACTCTTTCGATGAGAAGAAGCCCCAGAATCGCTGAGTACCCTAGTAAGCCGATCAGTGCAACGGGGATTCCTGCTATCTCTGCATAGCGGCTGCTCTGCACAACATCGCAGCCGCCCACTCCCTTACACAGGACTTCGCTGTCCGTCAGCTCGACGTAGCTTAGATAGCCTGCGATGAGTATTCCCAAGATAGCCAGCCAGATGGTGATTCTGCGTAGGGCAATGGCAGGAGGGGCTTGGTTCATCTGTCTCCTATGCGCTCTCATCCTATCCTGAAGACTATGTGATGCTTGCTCCCCTGTGTCGGGAAAAGCTCAAACTCAAGCGTCAGGTCTGGGCCGATCTGAACACCGTCGGGTGTAAAAATGGCCCATGTGCTGTAGACTGTGGGGGTGTGCATGTCATAAGCGGGCGTGCGTAGCTGTAGCTCAACCCCGATTTCCTGACCAGGGTCAAGCCGCCGGTCGAACGGGTAGTAGTTGGGACCCTGGAGCTGGTATCCATCTATAAAGACAAGCTGGGCGTTATCGATCGGGCAGTTGCCGCTGTTTCTTAACCTTAGCCGAAGGGTCAGGCTGGTCAGTTCAGGGTAGCTTGTCCCGTTTTCGGGAATTTGGCTGACAATCTGATAATCGTAGACGCAAGCTGGGTTAGCTGTCTGGCGTGGTGGTAACTCACCTGGCAGGCCTGCCAGCGTTGTTGAGTTCTGGGCAGGGCGTGTTGCCTCTGAGTTGGGAATTGTAGTAATATCAGTATGTATGCTGATCGGTGTTCCGGTAATTGAAATACTGGTTGTAGGAGTGGCCGTCAATCTTATGGACAGGTCTGGAATAAGCGGAAAGTAAACAGGGAGGACGCCGCTGAAGCCTACGAGGATGCCACTCGCTGCTGCGGCAAGCACAATGAGAACCAGCACCAGCCAGACCAGGCAGCCCCGGCTCTGCTCGGGTTGGCGCGGCCACGCTGCGAGATGACCGGTGCTGTACCCGCTGATTGATGCCTCTTTTCTGCTCGCTCTGCTGACGGGAAAACTGGCCGACAGACGGCTCAGCGGCACGGGCATCTGGGCTGCTGCCTGTAGATCGTCCAGGTGGGCTATCATCTCCTCGACGCTTTGGTAACGCTCCTCGGGCGCTTTCGCCAGCGCCTTATACAGGATGCGTTCTAAGCCTTCGGGGATTTCGGGATTCAGGCTGGATGGCCTGGGTAGCGGCTCGTTAACATGCTTAAGCACAATTGCGATGGGAGTATCGGCGTCGAAGGGAGCCATCCCGGTGACCAACTGATAAAGCAGGATGCCCAGCGAGTAGATGTCCGAGCGGTGATCGCCCGATTGTCCCAATCCTTGCTCGGGGGACATGTAAGTGGGCGTCCCGACCATTGACCCGCTGGCCGTCATGTGAGGGCCGCTGATAATCCGGGCGATGCCGAAGTCGGTCAGCACTACCCGCCCGTCAGCGTCTATCATTACGTTGGCGGGCTTGATGTCCCGGTGCACCACGCCTCGACTGTGTGCGTATGCCAATGCATCAGCCACGCAGCGGACGATGTAGATGGCCTCGGTCGGGCTGAGGCGCTCGCCTCTGGCCTCTAGCTGCGCCAGGCGGGTGCGAAGCGTGGTGCCGTCAATGTACTCCATCACCATGTAGTACAGAGCATGCTGGGGGTCAAAGTCGAAGTCGTGGACCTGAACAATATTGGGGTGACGGAGCTGGGCAACGTTCCGTGCCTCACGCTCAAAACGCTCCTTAAACTCGGGGTCGTCCCCGAGAAATGGGTGCAGCACCTTGATCGCAACATAGCGGTCGAGTGCGGCGTGATAAGCCTTGTAGACCTCGGCCATGCCTCCCCGGCCAATGCGCTCGCGGAGTTCGTATTTGCCTAGCGTCCGGCCTTCCAGGTCTTCAGACACGGATTACCTCGATAAAATAGCCCTCTTGTAGCACGTGGCGCGTTGGCCCCCTACTCCGTCCCGGGGATGTCGTCAGGCAAAGTGAGCGTCTTGCTCGCCGTGTGCTGAACACGCCCCGGATCGTCGTAGTAGAGATTGGCCCGCAAAACGTATTCCCCCCGTGGATCGGACTCCCGGAGGTGCATTGTGAGGACAAGGCGATGATGTGCGGCCTCGATGACGCTGAACCCTCCGACGTTCGAACCTTTCGCATTGTACGCTACCACTTCGAGGTTTGGCCGATCCACTGGCGCGAAAGGCGTAATGGCTATCTCAACCCGGACCCGACGGCCTTCTGGGTACGGCGTAACCTTTAACTCAGTGATCTGGATTTCCTCGCGCGGACGAGGAGCCATTTCAGGATCGGTGATGAATTCCAGGTTCATGGGGCGGATTATATGTGATACAAGCGGAAAAATCTACACCCTGGGAGATGGCTCACTCATCAAACAAGAAGGTGGATTCCGCGTAGTGCCGGACCTCACGCTTCTCGAATTTTTGCTGTAACCAGGCTGCCAGCTCCCAGTTCTTGACCTCCAGCGGCACTTGCGCGGCCAGCTTGTCGAGCGGGTAGTTGAGACGTAGAGCACGGCCGTGGACGATGTGTCGCGTGATCCCAGGCGGCACTCGTAGCCCGCTTAAAGCCAGGTCGAGAATCTCAACAGGTTCGTACTTGGGGAAGATCAAGGCCCCCGCCATGTTGGGATACAGCGTGAGCAACTCCTCGATCTTGTCAGTGTTGGTGCGGTTCAGGCGGGCTGTATTAATATACGCTTCCACAATCGACTGGAGCAGACGGGTGCGCTCGTGGAGATCAAGCCCCCCGCCGGCTAGGGCAATGACCTCGCCGCTGGGCACAACGTAGTAAGCCAGGATGGTGCGGGCTGCCAGCAACGCCCGCGCGTGGAATAAGTCGACCGGCGTACGCTCGATCCCATCCTGGGCCTGGAGGCGGGCGGTTAACTCAGCGGTTGAAAGCCCAGAAACGGCGTGGTACCAGGTCTTCAGTTCTACAAAAGGCTCTTCGTAGCGGACGACCTGGACCAGCGCGTGGCCAATGCCTAAGACATCGAGCGCGACGACGCGCCGTCGAGGATGACGAAGCGGTCGTCCCGGACGCCGACCGGGGCTACAACAGGAGGATTCTTGAGGACGGCATCCTGCTGCAGGCGGTGAATGAGTGGAGCGGCCCGCTGCTCATCGTGGAGTTCGTGGGGTAGGAGTTTGCCAATCGGCAGAATGCGCAGATCGGGCGTTGGCGTGTCGTAGAGGCGTTGGCGGTCCACTGTCATCTCTCTTTTGGCGTCTAGCAATTGGGTAGTACGACATTACCACGCTTTCCGCTGATTTGTCTAGATAGAAGAGGGCTATTCGCGGTATAAGTTGGATAACAGTTGTGCTTCCGCGGCGAGTTCCTGCCGTAGGTGGGCCGGTTCCAGGACTTCTACCTCTGGCCCCCAGCTCCGTATCCAGGGACGTATCTCGCGTGTATCGGTGATCTGCAGATGTAGCAAGACGGAGCCGTCTGCCTGAACTTCCAGCTTTTGCGAGGGGTGCCACACACGTTCCCGGATGAAGGGGGCGACGTGGGGAGTGAAGCGCAGCTTGATGCCTGTCACGGTGTCGCCTGACATGATCCCCCAGGCGTCGGCCAGGTGAGCAGAAGGGTCGAAGTCCTCTGGAATGGCGTAGGTCTCTTCCAAGCGCTCGGCTCGTTCTAGCCGGTCTAGCTTGAATGTCCGGATAGCCTTGGCCCAATCATCGTATCCGATGACGTACAGGCCGCCGCTGCTGGATGGCTCCAGCGTGTAGGGTGACAGGTCGCGCTGGTGCAGTCGCCCGCTACGCGGCGAGCGGTACCAAATGCGCACCTTATGATTCTCGGCCCAGGAGAGCGCGATCACTTCCAGGACAGACACAAAGACCCGGTTGATCGGGCGCTTTTGGATGGCTTCTGCCGTGCGGTTTACGTAATCGGCCAGTGGGTCGGGAAATGCAACGGAGAGTTTATTTAGCGCAGATACAATGTGCGGGTTATGCTCGTCTGCGTGGCGCCCCAGCAGGCGGGCTGCGATGTAAAGTGCGACCGCCTCGTTGAAGCGCAGCCGGACGGTTGCCAGATATTGATCGCGGATAATGCCGTAACTGCCACCCTCCTGCCAGATGGGTACCCCCGCATCGGCAAGGAGGTTGAGGTCGCGGTAGACAGTCCGCCGGTTGACACCACAGGCCTTGGCAATCTCCGCCACGTGCAGGCCTTGTGTGTGGCGGAAAAGGAGGTGCTCGATCTCTCGCAGCCGCGCTGCCCGGCCCAGAGAACGGCTCATGGGTCACCTCCTCCTGAGACACCTGGCGCAGTTAGTAGCATCCTCCTGACGCAAGATGGAGCCAGCCATTCTACGAAAAACTGGCCTGCAAGGTGTCTTTTTCATCGTACCAGTACCGGGCGAAGAACGGCGGATCGTCGTCTGCCATCCGGAGCACACGCGGTAGAAGGATGGGCAGATCCGGCGCCATTGCTTCCGGTGGAAGCGTGTTCCAGTCGACCCATTCGGGCATGCCTTCGCTGGACGCGGTGACGGTATGGTCGGGGGTAATGGCGGTGAAGATGAAGAGCATGATACCGATCCGGGGATCGTCTGTGGCAATGTTTACGATGCCGCGCAGCCGGAGGTTGCTGATGTTGTGAATCCCGACTTCCTCGGCGATCTCGCGGCGGGCCGATTCAGACACGGTCTCGCCCTTCTCGACATGGCCGCCTATTCCGTTGTACAGGTTGGCCCAGATACGCTTCCCGGGTGCCCCTTTAAGCAACAAAACTTTGTCTTCGTGCGTAATAAATATCAGTGTGCGGGGCACAACGTGGTAGCGATGCCTGGATTGATCGAGGCCCTGCTCTTTGACACCCATGTATGCGCCAACTTCGCCTGCTGCATATTTGGGGCTGATTATAGTTGTCACCCTGTTGCCTGGCAATGCGTGCGCGTCACCTCTCGCCCGCTGCCGAGAGGGATATCTGCAGGCAACTTTCGTAAATGAGCACCGTGGTTATAATACTCGCAGTGGGATTCTGTATCTGAGCGGGAGAGGATTTTACTCTATGCACCGCAGTGCTTGGCGTTGGTTGCTGTCAACCCTGATCGGGCTGGGCCTGATTCTGACGATAGTCTCTGTGGCCGGTGCGCAAGACAAGACCCTAAACTGGCGCCGGTGGGATGCTGATATTCAAATCAATTCCGACGGGACGTTTGACGTTGAGGAAACGTATGAGATCCAGTTCATCGGCGGTGACTTCACGTTTGGGTACCGTAACATTCTCTTTGATCAGTTCGAACGACTGGAAAATTTCGGCGTGCGCGAGGGCGATATTCGGTACACAGAGTCGTACAGTGAGGAGCCGAATACGTTCTATGTAACGCAGAGCGGCGATGAGTATGTGATCAACTGGTTCTATCCCCCAACGCGCGATGCCACGCGCACGTTCACCATCGAGTACACCGTTGTTGGGGGTTTGATTATCGACGAGAGCGTCGGCGACCGCTTCTTCTGGAAGGCTGTCGGGGCTGATCATGCCTACCCAATCGCGTCCTCGACGGTGACGGTGCGGTTGCCTCCCGGCGCAACGGTCGATCCGACGCTTGAGCCGGCGTACTTCGGCGTGGATGCAACCTACCAGATCTCGAGTGACCGGACTGTGGTGACGTTTCAGGCACAGAATATCCCAGCCAACCAGTATTTTGAAGTCGGCGTGCGGTTTCCAAGCGGGTATGTGCCTTCGGTGGAGCCGTCATGGCAGGCAGAGTATGAGCGCGAGCAGCGCTGGAATGATACATACCGCCCTATTCTGAACCTTGCGACAGGGGGACTGGGTGCGCTGTTGCTCGTGGGGGGGCTGGCAGGGGTGTATCTGATGTGGACGGCCCGCGGGCGCGATCCAAGGACTGGGACGGTACCTTCCTATCTCAGTGAGCCGCCTTCTAACCTCCCGCCAGGATTAGCCGGAACGCTCGTCGATGAGAAGGCCGATATGCAGGATATCATCGCCACGCTGGTGGACCTGGCCCGGCGAGGCGCTATTGATATGCAGGAGAAGGAGAACAAGATCTTCGGTCTGACCACGTCGAAAGACTTTGTTTTCCGGCTGAGAGATGATTTCGATGAGCCTCTGTGTGGGTATGAGAAGCTCCTTATTCGGGAGATGTTTGGTTCGCGTCGAGAGGTAGAACTAGACGACCTGCGGAATAAGTTCTACACAGCAATCCCAAAGCTTCAGCGAGAGATTTACGATGAGGCCGTGTCGCAGGGGCTGTTCCCGAAGAGTCCTCAAGCGGTTCGCGGTCGCTGGATGGGATTGGGGATCGGAGGGCTTGTGCTTTCGCTGGGCCTGGGCTTCTGTGTGGCAGCGGCGCTTGCAGACCAGGTTGATGCCATACTCTGCCCGTTTCTCTCTCTTGGGCTGGTCTCTGTGGCAGTGATCATCGTCGGCCGGGCGATGCCAGCGAAGACGCGCAAAGGCGCTGAGGAAGCCGCAAAGTGGCAGGCATTCAAGACCTATCTCCAGAAGGCTGAGGAGTTTGTTGATCTTAAGGAGGTCACGGATCAGTTTGATCGTTATCTCCCCTATGCAGTGGCGTTTGGTCTTGACCGGACATGGGTCAACCAGTTTTCGCGGATCGAGTCAACCCCCGTTCCTCCCTGGTACTTCCCTGTAGGTGTCCCCTATGACTCCAGCCACCGGCGTATGAGGACGCTCGGAGTGCCGGGATCGGGTGGTCGGCCAGGATCCCCTTTAGAGGGGCCAGGTCCCCGCGATCTCCGCGGCGAAGCTGTCCGCCCGGGGCCGTCGTTGGATCGGATGAGCGAGAGCATGTTTGGTAGCCTGAGTGGCATGAGCGCGGGGTTGTTCTCCATGCTCAACAGCACGGCGAGTGTGCTCAGCAGCGTTCCGCACAGTTCTGGATCAGGTAGTGGCGGTGGTTTTAGTGGTGGGGGGTTCAGCGGCGGCGGCGGTGGTGGCGGAGGGGGCGCTGGTTTCGGTTAATCCTGTCTGCTTGGTGCTCCTGGGATGCTGGCAGGTTGTTTCGGGGTGCAAGCAGCCAATCCATCAGGGGTAGGCTATGACGCGTACGGTGAGTATTGTCCTCTTGGCTGCAGCAGTTGGCATCTGCTTGCTCGGCGGTGCGCTGCTGGGCTCCGGGCTGGCTCAAGGAAACCTTCAGCCTGCCGGTGCCATTCTGGGGTTTGGCCTGCTGGTTGTTGTGCTTGTTGGTCCCTTGGCTGCGGTGGGGGTCGTGGGCCTGACCCGCAGCCGGCGGGAAGCAGCTGAGAATGCTCAGGCTGCCATGCAGCGCAAGATTCTGGATATGGTCAAGACGCGGGGGCAAGTGAACGTGTCTGATATTATCATTGAGATGCAGTCGGACCTGCCCACCGTCCAAGACATGATCTATAAGCTGGTGGGGATGGGCGTGTTCAGTGGGTATATCAACTGGGATCAAGGCACGCTGTATTCGGCGGAGGCATCTGCGTTGCGTGACCTTGAGCAGTGTAAGAACT
>FWPU01002274.1_pt1 | contig 53809 bp, 54 predicted proteins | sample 2228361 | NCBI WGS metagenome assembly FWPU01 (sample SAMEA103939777, study PRJEB20133) | metagenome | reverse complement strand
GCCCTGTTGCCACCGAATCGAATTCGGTGTCTAAGACGCCAGAACGAAAGTCTGCTGAAGCAGACTCGTTTGCGGTTCAGCCTGCTTTTAGCAGGCTTTGTAGCCGTCTTAGACGTCCCGATGCATCGGGGCGGAATGAGGGCTGTCACCGAGTCGAATTCGGTGTCTAAGACGCCGGAACGGAAGTCCCGATGCATCGGGACGCCTGCCTTTTCCCAGCGGGGCGCAGGACGTAAAATTTGCCTCCTGCCTCCTGACCAGGGTTGCAAATTTTACGTCATGCACCCTTTGACAGAGAAGTCATGCCCATTCCTCGGCAGTCCAACGAGGCGAGACACCCCTTCTCCTCTCCGCAACGATTCATAGCGAAGGCACTTTCCGATAATTGAACTTCCGCCACGCGGCTCTGCGCCGTTTGGGGGGCGTCTCGGACTCTTCGGCGAAGTCGTCGGTCTCCGGGTTCGCCGTGGGAGGACGTCCGCTGTCCTCGCCGCTCAGGTAAGGACGCAGCAGGTCTTTCAACGCCGTCCGCGCCCGAAAAAGACGCGACTTGATGGCTTCCAGCGAAGAGCCAGTCATCTTGGCGATCTCGCTATACGAGAACCCCTCAATGTCCCGCAGGATGATGACCTGCTTGTAATCTTCGGGGAGTTGACGGATGGCGCGTCGGATGACCTGCTGAAGTTCTTTGTTTTCCACCAACCGCTCCGGGGAGAGCGTCAGGTCGGGGACCTCACGCAGCATGTCTTCACTTTCTCCCTCCACCGGCTGGTCGAGCGACTCCGCCTCCACCCGCTGCCGCCGCTTGAGTTGCTTCAAGCGGTTGTGGCACAGGTTGAGCGCGATGCGATACAGCCAGGTGTAAACCTGCGACTCCCCTCGGAACGTAGCCCAAGACTGATGAGCGCGCACGAAGGTGTCTTGCGTCAAATCCTGCGCCTCATCATAGTCGTTCAGGTAGCGGTAGACGAGGTTGAACACCTTCTGGTGATACTTCTCCACCACTTCCTCAAATGAGAGGGGTTCTTTTTCCACCATGCTCTCCCACAACGGAGGATACGACCTGCTCTCCCTGAGCCGTCCGGGCAGCAGGCGCGACGTTCCCACTTCACCCATCTTTAGAGGCACAGCCCCGTCCGAAAGTTCCCGTTCCTTTCCCTATTGGACTCTTTTTTACTTGATTATTCCAGAAATGGATAAGGGTGTCAAGTCATTTTTCCCATAATCATATTGACATCCTTCATACCAACGGTGTAGAATGGGAGACGGTCGAAAGAGATACCGAAAAGAGGAGCGTCGACATGCGCATTGGTTTCATCGGAGCGGGCGGCATTGCCCGCAACTATCTCAACAGCCTTGACCAGTTAGGCGCGCAGGTGACGGCGGTGTGCGAGGTGGACGAAAACCGCGCCCGAGCCGCTGCCGAGCCGCGAGGGGCGAGGACTTACGTCCACCATGAGGAGATGCTGCACAAAGAGCCGCTGGACGCGCTGTTCGTCACCGTGCCGCCGTTCGCTCATACGAATCAGGAGATTTTAGCCGCGCAGAAAGGCATCGCGCTGTTCGTCGCCAAACCCGTCGCGCTGACACTGGACAAAGCGCGGGAGGTGGAAGCCGCCATCGCCGCATCAGGCGTCGTCAATCAGGTCGGTTACATGTGGCGCTACGCCGACATCACGGAGACAGCCAAAGAGATTATCGGCGACCGCCCCGTGGGCCTGGTGTTAGGGCATGTTCTGACCTCGCTGCCGGGCACGGCATGGTGGCGCGTGTTGGCGCAATCCGGCGGACAAATCGTGGAGCAGTCCACGCACATCTTCGACCTCGCCCGCTACTTCGGCGGCGACATCACGCAGGTCTTTGCCTGGGGACGGCGCAAACTCATTCCGCCTGCCGACGCGCCGACGCTGGACTTTGAAGACGTGACCACCGTGAATCTCAACTTTGCCAACGGCGCGGTGGGCAATGTTTCTTCGACCTCCGCCATTCGGGGCGGGCGATACAGCCTTGAAATCATCGGGCATAACCTGCACCTCAACCTGAACTACGTCAGCGGCGCCTTGACGGGAACGGTGGACGGGCAGAACCTGAACGTGAAGATGGAAAAGTCCGGCTACTTCGAGCAAGTGGCTTCGTTCTTACAGGCAGTGCGGCAAAAAGACCCATCACTGGTCAAGTCCAGTTACGCTGATGCGGCGCGGACGCTCGCCGTTACGCTGGCAGCCAACGCCTCGCTGCGGAGCGGACAGGTGGAACCCGTTGCGCAGTGGGGATAAGATGAGGCATAATCTTTCAGCCCAGAGGTGAAGACGATGAACCCTTGGATCTTGGCGCTGCTGATTCTCACAGGCGGCACGGTTGCCGTGACATTGATTGGATGTTTCTTCATTTTCGTCGTGCAGCCCGTCATGGCGGAACGACGCCAGCGGCTCAAGATAGACGAGAAGATGCTGGCGGGCAGCCTGAGCGACGTGGACGTCAAACTGGAGTTTGCCAAACTGCACACGGAGGTCAACGAAATCAAGCGCATGTTGCAACAGCAACTTCCGCCCGGCAGTCCCGCGCCCGCGCTGCCGGTCGAGTCGGCGTCAGAGCGGGAGAAAACCCGACAGACGCAATAGGAGGGCGACGCTTTATCAACGACAAACTTTTTGTGCTTGACACGGCATCCTGTTTCATAGTATAATGACAGGGCGAAGTCGTCAGTAAGGGGGAATTTTCTGGTCATGGCTGTTGAAGTGGGCAGCATTGTCGAAGGTACGGTCGTTAAACTCCTTCCCTACGGGGTGCTGGTGAAGTTGCCGGACGGCGTCACCGGGCTGGTGCACATCTCTGAAATTGATGACCGCTACGTGCGGGATGTGAACGAGTATTTTCAGGTCAACGACTCCGTGTCCGTCAAGGTGCTAAACATCGGGGATCGTGGACGATACGAACTTTCCGTGCGTCAGGCTCGCCCCCGCGACGAAAGCGCGGCAGACGAGCGCCCTGTTGAACGACCCGCCCGCCGCCACGTGAGTCCCGAAGAGCGCGAGTCCTTTGAAAGCAAACTTTCTGACTTCATGCGGCACAGCAACGAGCGTCTTCTGGACTTGAAGCGCAACATCGAGTCAAAGCGTGGCGGCAAACGGGGACGCTAAGGACGGTCTTTAATCATCAGGTGAGTCAATGAGCCGACGAAACGCCCGAACGTATGGCGGTTGAAACGTTTCCGTCGTTTGGCAGCGGATCGTTGGGGACTTCACCGGAGATAGGCAGGGGAGGAAGAATGGAAGGGCGACTGCGCTGGGAATGGCACCTGTGGAAGATTCGCTGGTTGGCTTTTCTTCTGATAGGCGCTTGGATTTGGTATCACGCCGGACAGCATAACGTCCGCGTTTACTCCCTTCTTGCCCTTCTTGCCCTCTTCACGGTCAGTTACAGTTTCCTCTTGTGGCGATGGCTGCGCGGCGAGCCCCGCGCATGGCATCCGGTTTTATTCTTGAGCGGCGACGTCCTCCTCATCACGTTGGGCGTGAGCGTCACGGGTTGGGACACGCCGCTTGTTTTCCTCTACATTTTGCCCCTCATTTCTGCGTCTCTGTGGTATGGACCTCTCGCTTTTCTCACCTGTTACCTCCTGATTTTCATTGGCAATGCCGCCGCTGGATGGTGGCTGCTTCCCGATGAAACGGGGCAAGTGCAACTGGTGATGCGTTTAGCCCTGTTGGGCGTGCTGGCGTTCGCGGGGGCGTTTCTAACGCACGAGGAGCAACGGCGCGTGCTGGAACTGACCTCCTTGCAGCGTATTTCCCAAACAATTATGTCCGTCTCCGACCGGCAGGTGGCATTGCAGCAGTTGGTCACTGCCGTGCGCGACATCCTGAACGCCGAGAAGGTCGTGTTCCTGTTGTTCGATCAATCCAGCGAACAGTTAGTGGCCCAATCTCCGGCGGCGGGCATCACGGATGAGGAGTTGAACCAGACGCGCGTGCCGCGCGGCGAGGGGGTGAGTTGGCACGTCTTCACCAGCGGTCAGTCCTACTTGTCGCGGGACACGACAAACGACCCCATCGTCTCGCAGCGGTTCGCCCAGATGTACGGCGCGCGCTGCACGTTGTCCGTGCCCTTGCAGATGAACGACCAAACCATTGGCGTCATTCACGCCTTGAACAAACGCGGTCAGATTTCTTTCACGTCGGAAGATTGTCAACTCCTCATGTTGTTGGGCAGCCAGATTGCTCTCATCCTCGCCAACTCCCACTTGCACGTTGACTTGCAGCGTAAGCAGACGCTGTTGAGCGCGATTCTCCACAGCGTCGCCAGCGGCGTGATTGTCACCAACGCGCAGGACGAAATTTTGCTCATGAACCCCAGCGCGGCGCATCTGCTGCGCGTTGCCGCCGATGGAACGCTGGGACACCCCATAGCGTCCGTTATTGTAGAGCCGCAGGTGGTCTCTCTGTTGGAACGGGCGCGGCACAGCAGCGAAACGGTGACGGAGGAGATCACGCTGCCGCAGTCCGGCAACGCCGTCGTGCGCGTGGACTGCACACCGGTGATGGACGAAAACGGTAAAACACTGGGGCAGGTGGCTGTGTTCCACGACATCACAGAATTGCGTCGGCTGGAGCAGATGAAGAGCGAGTTTATCTCCTCGGTCTCGCACGAATTACGCACGCCGCTCACGTCCATCAAAGCCTTCGCCGCGACGTTGCTGCGCGATGTGGAATTCGACCGCGCCACGCAGCGCGAGTTTTTGGGCATTATCAATTCGCAGTGTGACCGTTTGTCTCGCACCATCAACGACCTGCTGCAACTTTCGCGCATTGAGTCCGGTCGTCCCGTGGAGTTGCACTACACGACCGTCGACGTGAGCGCTGTCGTGCAGCGCGTCGTGCGCTCCGAGAGCCTGTTCACCAACAAACACCGCTTTGAGATGAACGTCCATCCTGACGCTGCTTCTATTGAAGCCGACGAAGAGAAATTAGCCCGCATCTTAACCAACCTTGTTAACAATGCGGTGAAGTATTCCCCGGATGGAGGCGTTGTGACCATCTCCGCCTCTCCCGAACACGATAGCCTCCTTTTCGCCGTGAGCGACGAAGGCATCGGCATTCCCGAACATGAGCGCACGGCAATTTTCGAGAAGTTTTACCAGATAGACGGCAGCCGCACGCGGCGCATGGGCGGCAGCGGAGTCGGACTGTTTTTAGCCAAGCAATGGGTGGACGCCCATGGCGGCGAAATCTGGATCGAAAGCGAAGTCTCGCAGGGGGCGACTTTCTTTTTCCGCCTCCCCCGCCGCCGCATCGCACGCGCCCTGCCGTCCCGTCGTGAAATGACCTCTGCCCCCGCGGAGCCATTGCCACAAACGGCAGACTTACGGTAGGAGCAGCGCGTTGATGGTTAAAACTTCGGGAGTTTATGGCTCTCTTTGCCTGTGGTATAATGTGAATCAGCAGAGATATTATGTACTGACTGGGCTGTTGACGAAGGGGTGTACGAACAATGCCGACCCGCGATGAATTGGAGCGGGAACTCCGACAACTCAAAAGCCGCGTCGCCGAACTGGAGAAACAGTTAGCCGAGGCGCGTACCGCTGGGAGCGAAGTGCCTCCGCCGACGCCGACGAGCGCACCGGAACTGGAACAGACCTTGGGGCGTTTGGTCAAGAGAATCGCCATGATCCTGCAGGCGGAGAAGTGCGTCTTCATGCTGCACAATCCCGAGGCGGGCGAACTGGTCGCCCGCCGCCCCGCGCTGGGATTTACCGATGACCAACTTCAATTGCTGCGCGTCCGCGCCACGCAGGGCGTTTCGGGGGAAGCCTTCCGCGAGAACAAAGCCGTCATTGTGGACGATGCCGTCGAGGACGAACGCACCGCCAAAGAAAACGTTGCGCTGCTCAACATTAAGAACATGCTGACCGTCCCCCTCATCACCGAGGAGCGGGACGAGCAGGAGCGCGTCGTGCGCCGCACAACCGTCGGCGTGCTGCACGTCTTCAACAAACGCTTCGGCGGCAACTTCACCCAGGAAGATGTGCGCCTGCTGACGATTCTGGCGCGGCAAGCCGCCGCCGTCATCGCGAACGCCCAACTCTACATCAAACTGGCGGAAGAAAAAGAGAAATTGGAAGCGACGTTGGAGAGCCTCATCGCCGGCGTCGTCGTCGTGGACCCGTCGGGGCGGATTACGCTCATCAATCCGGCGGCGTGCCAGATTTTCGGGATTCCGTCCGATAACGGCGTCGGGAAATCTTATCAGGAGGTCATCCACGATGAGCGCGTGAAAGACATGATTCAAAGTTCCCTCCGCGAGCGGGGCGAAGCCGCGATGGAACTGGAAATCAACGTCTCCTCGGTGCCCCGCATTTATCAGGGGCAGACCGCGCTGGTGCGCAGCGAACACGATGACGGCATGCTGGGCATCGTCGCCATCTTCAGCGACATCACCGACATCCGCAACGTCGAGCGCATGAAAACGGCGTTCGTATCCACCGTGTCTCATGAACTCCGCACCCCCCTGACTGCCATTAAAGGTTTCATCTCCACGCTCATTCAGGATACGGAGGGGTATTTTGATCAGGAGACGCGGCAGGAGTTCTATCAAATCATTGACCAAGAGTGTGACCGCCTCAAGCGGCTGATTGAAGACTTGCTCAACATCTCGCGCATCGAGTCCGGCAAGGCGCTCCAGATGAACTGGAAACACTTCCATCCGCGTCCGGTGCTGGAAAAGGTCGCCAGCACGCAGCGCGCCTCCACCTACTACACCGACAAACACCGCATCGTGGAGAATTACCAAGACCCCTTGCCCGAAATCGTCGCCGACGAGGACAAGTTTGAACAGATTCTGCACAACCTCATCGGCAACGCGCTCAAATACTCCCCGCACGGCGGCGACGTCACCATCAAGGCGTGGAGCGACGCCGAATATCTCTTCGTCAGCGTGTCTGACCAGGGCATCGGCATCCCGCCGGACAAAGTCCACAAGGTCTTTGAACGGTTCGAGCGCGTGGACCGCCCGGAGGTGACGTCCATCACGGGGACCGGACTGGGGCTTTATCTCGTTCACCACCTCGTCGAGCAGTGTCACGAAGGAAAAATTTGGGTCGAAAGCGAACTCGGCAATGGTTCGACCTTCACCTTCAAAATCCCAATTTATCCTGAAAAAGCCAAAGAGGAAATGGAGCGATTGACATAGAGTCAATGGGTCAATGTTGCCCCGTTGGGCGTTTAAGATACCATTGACTCATTGACCCATTGACCCGTTGACTCATCTCATGGACTTTTCCTTCCCCTATCTCGAAGCCACCGACCCCCAAATCGCCGCCGCCATTCGGGGCGAAATTGACCGCCAGCGGAACACGTTGGAACTGATTGCTTCCGAGAACTTCACCAGCCGCGCCGTGCTTGAAGCGGCGGGCACCGTGTTGACGAACAAATATGCAGAGGGCTATCCCGGCAAACGCTACTACGGCGGATGTCACTACATTGACGTCGTGGAATCATTAGCCATCGAACGCGCCAAGCAACTCTTCGGCGCGGAACACGCCAACGTGCAACCCCACTCCGGCTCGCAGGCGAACATGGCGGTTTATCTGACTGTGCTCAAGCCGGGTGATACTTATCTTGGCATGAACCTGTCAGCCGGCGGACATCTGACGCACGGGCACCCGCTCAATTTCTCCGGCTTTCTTTTCAACGTCGTGCCTTACGGCGTCAGCCGCGAAACGGAAACGATTGACTACGACGAAGTGCGCCGCCTTGCACACGAACACAAGCCGAAGATGATTACCGTCGGCGCATCCGCGTATCCGCGCCTCATTGACTTTGCAAAGTTCCGCGAAATCTGCGACGAGGTCGGCGCGCTGCTGTTCGTGGACATGGCGCACATTGCGGGGTTGGTGGCGGCGGGCGAACATCCATCGCCCGTGCCCTACGCCGATTTCGTGACGACCACGACGCACAAGACCCTGCGCGGTCCGCGCGCCGGTCTCATCCTCTGCAAAAAGAAATACGCCGAAGGCAAAGTCGGCGAGCCGAACGTTGACCGCACCGTGTTGCCCGGCGTGCAAGGCGGTCCGCTGTGTCACATCATCGCCGCCAAAGCCGTCTGCTTCAAAGAGGCAATGACGGACGAGTTCAAAGCATACCAGCGCCAAATCCGCCGCAATGCGAAGGCTCTCGCCGAAGGATTGATGAATCGCGGCTTGCGCCTCGTCTCCGGCGGCACGGACAATCACCTGATGCTCGTGGATGTGAGCCGCGAAGGCATCGGCGGCAAAGAAGCCGAAACCGTTTTAGACGAGTGCGGCGTCACCGTCAACAAAAACGCCATCCCCTTCGACACCCGCAAACCGCTTGACCCCAGCGGCGTCCGCATTGGCACCCCCGCCGTCACCACGCGCGGCATGAAAGAACCCGAAATGGACGAAATCGCCGACATCATCGCCACCGCCTTGCGCCACCGCGACAACGACACCATCAAGGCGCAACTCCGCCAGCGCGTGCGGGCGTTGTGCGAACGGTTTCCACTCTACATGGACTAATGGAGTAAGGGGGTAAGGGCGTGAGAGTGAGGGAGTGTTGAAATTGCTCCAACACTCCAACACTCCACCGCTCCACTGCTCCACTTTCTTGCCTTCCCCTACGAATTGTGTTACGATAAGTCTCAGCAGAGCGACAACAGGCGTGCTTGACGTGATTTTTCTTTCGTCCAGCGAGTTGACGGTTATGAAACGCATTCTCATTGTTGACGACGAAATATATGACAGCATGAAATTTCTCCCCTCCACCTTGAAGCACGAGGGGTTTGAAGTCGAAACCGCCCAGAACAGTGATGAGGCGCTGCAACTGCTGCGCCGACAGCCTTTTGACGTGGTGTTGACCGACGTCATCATGTCGCACAGCAAGGAGGAAGGCATCGAACTTCTGCGCACGGTGAAGCAGCAAAGCCCCGATATTGAGGTCGTCGTCATGACCGGCGCGGAAAGCCCCCGCATCGGCATTGAAGCGGTGCGGGCAGGGGCGCGCGATTTTATCACCAAGCCCATTGACTTCGACCAACTGAAAATCGTCCTCGACCGCGCCATTGAATTCGGACGGCTCAAACGACAGGTGCGCGCGCAGGATGAAGAAGAAACGAAGAAATCCCGCTTCGGACGCCTCATCGGTAAAAGCGCCAAGATGCAGCACATTTACGACATCACCACCCGCGTCGCGCCCAGCACCAGCCACGTTTTGATTTTGGGCGAGAGTGGCACCGGCAAGGAACTGGTCGCCCGCGAAATCCACGCCCGCAGCCCGCGCAAGGACAAACCGTTCTTAGCCGTCTCCTGCGCCGCCATTCCCGACACGCTGTTAGAAAGTGAACTGTTCGGCTACGTGCGCGGCGCGTTCACCGACGCGGTGGCGGACCGTCAGGGGCTCTTTGAACGCGCCAGCGGCGGCACGCTGTTTTTGGACGAAATCGGCGATACCAGCCCCGCCATTCAGGCGAAGTTGCTGCGCGTGTTGGAAGACGGCGAAGTGCGGCGGCTGGGCGCCGACGCGTCGGCGCGCGTGGACGTGCGCATCGTCGCCGCCACCAACCGCGACCTTGAACGCGCTATCGCGGAAGAGAAATTCCGCCAAGACCTTTACTACCGCCTGAACGTCGTCTCCATCAAACTGCCGCCGCTGCGCGAGCGGTTGGGCGATATCCCCGACCTCGCCCGTCACTTCGTGCGCAAGTATGCCAAAGAGCACGGAAAGGAGGTTCACGGCATTGCCGACGACGCGCTGCGGACGATGGTGCGCTACCATTGGCCTGGCAACGTGCGCGAGCTGGAGAACGCCATCGAGCGGGCGATTCTGCTGTGTCCGCTCCCTCGCACGGAGATTCAGTTGGACGACTTGCCGGTAGAAATCGTGCGCCCTGACGTCATCACCGCCGCAGCGCAGGCAGCGTGGCAGCCGTCCCCGTCTGCCCCTGCCCTCTCCGAGCCGCCCTCGCTTACGCCGATGACCCAAACGGCGGCGGAAGCATTCGACAGAGATGACGTGATTGAGCCTCTCCTGCCGCTCTCCGTCGCCACGCTGAAAGAACTCACGCGCCTGCACATTCTCTGGGTGCTGCGCCTGACCAACGGCGACAAAACCGAAGCCGCGAAACTGCTGGGCATCAGCCGCGCCACGCTTTACCGCGAGTTGGAGCGGATGAAAGGGCAGATGTCTGCGGAACAAGAAGAGGAAATTGGGAAATTGGGAAATGAGGAAATGTGACACGGTGTGCGGCGTGTTGTTCGACTTCGACGGAACGCTGGCGCACCTCAACATTGACTTCGGCGTGATGCGCGAACGCGCGCTGCATCTGGCGCGGCAGTTTGAGGGATTTCAGGCGGAGTGGGCGTCGCTGGATACGTTAGAAATGATTGAGACGGTGCGCGCGGCATGGGCAGTGAACGACCCGTTGCGAGCGCAGCGATTTCACAAGGACTCACTCGCCTCCGTGCAGGACGTCGAAATGGACGCGGCGCAGGATAGCCATTTATTCCCAGAAACTGAGCCGCTGCTGCGCTGGCTGCGGGAACAAAATCTGAAGGTCGGCATTGTCACGCGCAACTGTGAAGCAGCGATGTTATCGCTGCTGGGCGACACGCAACGCTGGTGCGACGTTCTGTTCGCCCGCGAAAAGGTGAAGCACGTCAAGCTGCACCCGGAGCATTTAACCAAAGCGATTCAGGCTCTCCAACTCAACGCCGAGAACGTCATCATGGTCGGCGACGGCGCAATGGACATGGTCGCTGCCAAGCGACTCCACATCCGCGCCATCGGCGTCACCAGCGGACGCACCAACGCCGAACGGCTCAAACAAGCCGGCGCGGATTGGATTATTCAAAAGGTGGACGAACTGCCAAGACTGATGCGGGAACAAAGGTGGGTCAATGAGTCAATGAGTCAATGAGCCACTGTCATTCTGAGCGCAGCGAAGAATCTCGTTGACCCCTTGACCCCTTGACCCCTTGACTCTGATGGACTCGCTGAAGGACATCATCGAAAAACTCCGCAAGCCGCTCGCGCTGGAGATGAAGATGGGCTGCCGCAACAACGCGGTCATCGGCGGTGTGCATCCCTACGTCCAGAACTGGGCGGGCAAAGCCGCCGAACTCTGCGACGAGGACGGACAGCGCGAACGCTTTCGGCAGTTGCAACAGTTCTTCAGCGACTACCTTGACCTCGACTATGCCGCCCGCCGCCAGCGCGTGGACGCCGCGCTCAAACTGCTGGACGAAACGAGTCAATTGGGAAATCGGGAAATTGGAAAATTGGGAAATGAGACGGCAGCGACCATAACTTCTCAATTCTCAACCACTAATCCTCAACCATTCACTGTCAACCGTCAACCGCCAACCGTCAACCCGGAAGACGCAACACGCCACACGCAAGAGGCATCTGCTGAACCGCTCGACCTTGACGCTTCCCTTCAATACGTCAAAGGGGTCGGTCCTAAACGTTTCGAGGCGTTGCAGCGGCTGGGTGTGAACACGATACGCGATTTGCTTTACTACTTCCCGTTCCGTTACGAGGACCGCCGCAACGTCAAGCCGATAGCGTTCGTGGAAGATGGCGTGAAGGAATCCGTCTGTGGTGTGGTCGTCGGGGCGGGCGAGAGCGAGAAGCGGCGCGGCGTGACCATCACGAAAGTCTGCATCGCCGACGAAACCGGGCGGGCGTTCCTGACGTGGTTCAACCAGCCGTTCCGCGAGAAGCAGTTTGAAAAGGGCACACGCCTGTTTGCGTTCGGCAAGGTTAAGCGGTTTCGCGGCATCCTCAACATCGAAAGCCCCGACATCGAGGTGATGAGCGAGGACGAGGACAACCTCCACATCGGACGCATCGTGCCCGTGTATTCGCTGACGGAAGGGCTGTATCAGTCAAACCTGCGCAAAATCATTTACCACACCGTCGAACGCGCCGCCCCCCACGTCACGGAAATTCTGCCCAAAGCCGTGATGATGAAGCACCGCCTGCGTCCGCTGAGTTTCGCGCTCAAGCAGGTGCATTTCCCCGACGAGTGGATGCTGAAGGAGGAAGCGCGGCGGCGGTTCGTGTTTGAGGAACTGTTCCTGCTGCAAATCGCGCTCGCGCAGCGGCGGCAGGGCATCAAGGAGGAAACGTTGGGCATTTCGCTGCCCGTCAAAGACCATCAGGTGGAGGACTACCTCCGCGCTCTGCCGTTTGAACTCACGAACGCGCAGAAGCGCGTCCTCGCCGAACTGCGCGCGGACATGACCTCCCCCAAACCGATGAACCGCCTGCTGCACGGCGACGTCGGTTCGGGCAAAACCGTCCTCGCCGCGTTCGCGCTTTACGGCGCGGTGGTCAACGGCTATCAAGGCGCGATGATGGCTCCAACAGAAATTTTGGCGGAGCAGCACTATCGCGTTGTCAGCAACTTGCTCAAACCGCTGGACATCGAACCTGTGCTTCTGACAGGGAGTTTATCGGCGCGGGAGAAGAAACGCATCCACGCTGACATCGCCGAAGGTCGAATCCAAGTCGTCGTCGGCACGCACGCGCTGATTCAGGAGGGCGTGCAGTTTCATCGTCTCGGTCTCGCGGTGGTGGACGAGCAGCACCGCTTCGGCGTGATGCAGCGGGCGGCATTAGCACAGAAGGGCTACAACCCCGATGTGCTGGTGATGAGCGCGACGCCGATTCCGCGCACGATGGCGCTGACGGTGTTCGGCGACTTGGACGTTTCCGTGCTGGATGAGATGCCGCCGGGCAGGCAGCCCGTCATCACCAAATCGCTCAAACCGCACCAGCGCGACCGCGCCTACGAGTTCGTGCGCAAGGAAGTCAAAGCGGGGCGGCAAGCCTACATCGTCTGCCCGCTGGTTGAGGAATCGGAGAAGTTAGAATACCTCCGCGCGGCCACCGCGCTCGCCGAGCGATTACAGGAAGAAGTGTTTCCCGATTTGCGCGTCGGACTCGTTCACGGGCGGATGTCGGCGCAGGAGCGCGAAGAGGTGATGACCGCGTTCCGCCACTGCGAGTTGGACGTGCTGATTTCCACGACGGTCATCGAAGTGGGCGTGGACGTGCCCAACGCGACGGTCATGCTCATCGAGGACGCCGAGCGGTTCGGGTTGGCGCAACTGCACCAGTTGCGCGGGCGCGTCGGGCGCGGCGAGTTTCAGTCCACCTGTTTGCTCATCTCCAACTCGCCCAACGAAGACAGCAAAGCGCGCCTCAAAGCCATGACCGACACCAACGATGGCTTCAAAATCGCCGAACAGGATTTGCTCCTGCGCGGACCGGGTGAGTTCTACGGCACGCGCCAGCACGGACTTCCCGACTTCCGCCTCGCCAACATCGTGCGCGACGTCGAACTCCTCCTCCTCGCCCGCCAAGAAGCGTTCGAGTTGGTCCAACGCGACCCGCACCTTTCGCTGCCGGAACACCAACCGTTGAAGGAAGCCCTCAAGCGTTTTTGGGGCGGGAAGTTGGAGATGGTGAGTGTAAGTTAGAATGATTGAGCCACGGAATCATACGGAAACACAGCGAAAATCGAAGTCAATCTGCCGTGTATTTCCGTGTGATTCCGTGGCTTAAATCGAAATTCGCAGTGCGCGTCATCACCGGCAGCACCAAAGGTCGGCGGCTGAAAACGCTTCAAGGTCACGATGTCCGCCCGACATTAGAGCGGGCGCGGGAGACGTTGTTTAACATCCTCGGAGAGCGCGTGATGGAGGGGCGGTTCCTGGATTTGTTCGCGGGGTCGGGGAGCGTGGCGATTGAGGCGTTGAGTCGGGGGGCGGCGTCGGCGGTGTTGGTGGATGTCAACCGCGAGTGCGTGCGGACAATCAGGGAGAATCTGGAAACGACAGGATTGAAAGGGCGGGCGCAGGTGTGGCAGGTGTCGGCGGAGGTCGCGCTAAAGAAATTGTTGAAGCAAGGCAAACAATTTGATATGATTTTCTGCGACCCGCCGTATGATTCGACGTGGTGGAGTCGAATGGTGAGTTGGGTGGACACCCACCCGCAGATTCTTGCGCCCGATGGCATACTGATTGGCGAACACCATCACAAAACGCCGCCGCCTGTGACGGAGAACCTGGAGGCGTTCGACACGCGGCGGGTGGGCGAGACGCAGTTCACGTTCTATCGCGTGAAACGTGAGAGGTAAAGGCAGGGATGCAGGGATACAGGGATGCAAAGAGAGAGAGGAGTGGCATCCTTGTCTCCTGGCCTCCTTGCATCTCTGATGGCAAAAACAGCCGTCTATCCGGGCAGTTTCGACCCCATCACCAACGGGCACGTGGACATCATCGAACGGGCGGCGCAGGTGTTCGACCACGTGATTGTGGCGGTGGCGCACAACTTGGAGAAGCGCGCGTTGTTCACGGTCGCGGAACGGATGGAGATGATTGCAGAAGCGTGCGCCCATCTGCCGAATGTGTCGGTGGCGCAGTTTGAGGGGTTGACGGCTGATTTCGTCCGCCAGCGGAAGGCGACGGTGTTGGTGCGCGGGTTGCGCGCGATTTCGGATTTTGAGTTTGAGTTGCAGATGGCGTTGATGAATAAGAAGTTGAATCCTGACCTGGAAACGATGTTTATGATGACCAGCGTCGAGTGGTTGTTTTTGAGTTCCAGCGTCGTGAGGGAGATTGCCCGCTTCGGCGGTTGCGTGGAAGGAATGGTTCCCCCTCATGTCGCGGGAAAACTGCGCGAAAAATTCGCCCTTGCGAAGGAATCCGAAGGGAGGGCTGTTCCATAGATATTCTGAGACTTTTAGATGAGTTGGAGAAAATTGTGGAGAACGGCAAGATGCACTGGTTTGGCAAGGCGTGGATTGACGAGGAGAAGTTCTTCATGCAGGCGCACAAAATCCGCAACGCTTTGCCGGAGGACTTGAAGCGCGCCGACCGCGTGACGCGGGACTCGGAGCGCATCCGCCAGATGGCGGAACAGGAGGCGCAGCGGCTTGCGACCGAGTCGAAACAGCAAGCCGAGCGGACATTGAATGAGGCGAACGAGCGCGCGGAGCGCATTGTCGCAGAAGCCACCGAACGCGCCAATCGCATGATTGCCGAAGCCGAAGCCAAAGCGAAACTGTTAGATGAGCAAGCCACCGCCCACGCCTTGCAGGTCGTCGAAGATGCCAACGAGCGCGCGCGGCAGATCGTTTCGACGCACGAGATTACGCTCAAAGCCCAACAGCGCGCCGAGGAGATTCTGGCGCAGGCGGAGCGCGACGCCCGCGCCATGCGCGAGGGGGCGGAGACGTTCGCGTATGATATTTTTGAGCGACTCTCCCAATCCCTCGCGCGTATCGCGGCAACGGTGGAAGAGGGCAAGCGGCGGTTGCAGCCGCCGCAAGACGAGTGATAAGGGATGAGAGATGAGGGATGAGAGAGCAGGGGTGCTATTCTCGTTCATCCCTTATCCCTTATCATCGTCTCTTCCTGTTTGTTTTCGTCCCCGCCTGCTGGCTTCGGGCATCCTTGACAAAGGGGAGTTCAACCAATATAATACACGGCTTGTAGATGGGGGTTGAGTGGGATGAGACGCTTGGATTTGCGCGACGTGTTGCGGGAGGCGGGGGCGTCTTTAGTCGAGCCTTTCGATGAAGAGATGCCGGCGTTGGGAGACGTGAGGCTGACCTCTCCCGTGCGGGGTGAGGTGCGGGCGGTCAATTCCCGGAGATACGTCATCATTTCGGGCGAAGTGGAGACGACGGTGCAGTTGGAGTGCAGCCGCTGTTTGTGTCCCTTCAATTATCCCGTCCGCGCTCAGTTGGAGGCGCAGTGTGAGTTGCGCTATTTTGAGGACTTGTTGGGGGGACTGCCCATGCTGGAGGACGAGGAAACCACCAGCGTTTTTGACCTGGCGAGCGCGGACGTGGAGGAGTTGATTCGTCAGGCGGTGTTGTTGGAACTGCCGATTCAACCTCTCCACGCCCCCGACTGCAAAGGGCTTTGCCCCGGATGTGGAAGCGATTTGAACGACGAATCGTGCGTCTGCTCCGACAAAAAAGCGGACCCCCGCTGGAATCAGTTAGCCGTCCTGCTGGAACGCCAGCAGAAAAGGGAGGAAAGGTAGTGGCATTACCCAAAAGACGTAAATCACATGCAAAGGTGCGGACGCGCCGCCAGGCGACGTTCCGCATCAAGGCAGCGGCGTTGAGCGCGTGTCCGTCCTGTGGCAAGCCCACACTGCCCCACCGCGCTTGCCCCCATTGCGGCAACTACGGTGACAAGGGCGTAGTGCTGCGCATCCGAGAGAGGAAACAGAAGAAGTCGAAACAGCAGTAATTCGGGTTTCGGGTTTCGGGTTTCGGGTAACGACTGAAACAGGCGAAACCCGAAACCTGATACGCGACATGAACATTGCCATAGACGCCATGGGTGGCGATCATGCCCCGGACGCAATCGTGGCGGGGGTGTTGCAGGCTGCTGAGGAGTTTTCGTCTTCTCTGACGCTGGTCGGAAATGAACCCGTGCTGCGCGGGCTGCTGTCACAGAATGGTCACCACAGCAACATTCGCATCCATCACGCCTCTGAGACGATTGCGATGGGCGAGTCGCCCTTAGCCGCCATTCGAAAGAAGAAAGACGCCTCCATCTGCGTCGCCGTGGATTTGGTGGCACGCGGCGAGGCGCAGGCGGTGCTGTCGGCGGGCGATACCGGCGCAGCGATGGCTGCCGCGACGCTGAAATTGGGTCGTCTTGCGGGCATTGACCGCCCGGCGATTGCGACCGTGCTGCCGACGGTCAGCGGGCACACCGTTCTGCTGGACGCGGGCGCGAACGTCGACTGCAAACCCTCGATGCTGGCGCAGTTTGCGGTGATGGGCAGCGTGTACGCCCAGTGTCTGTTCGACCTTCCCTCGCCTCAAGTCGGTTTGTTGAGCATCGGCGAGGAGGACACCAAAGGCAACGAAGTCACCAAAGCCGCGTTCAAACTGTTGAGCGATGCGCCCATCCACTTCGTGGGCAACGTCGAAGGGCGCGACATCGGTTTGGGCACGGTGGACGTGGTAGTGTGCGACGGCTTCGTCGGCAACATTTTGCTGAAAGTGGCGGAGGGTTACGCTCAATACTTCGTTCAACTCATGCGGGAAGAATTGACCCGCGACCTCTGGTCCAAAATCGTGGCGCTTCTGCTGAAACCCGCCTTCAAGCGGATGAAAAAGCGCGCCGATTACAGCGAATATGGGGGCGCGCTGCTGTTAGGCGTCAACGGCGTTTGCATCATCGCCCACGGCTCCTCGCAAGCGCGGGCGATTTCCAGCGCCGTGCGGGTCGCCCAGCAGATGGTCAAAGCCAACGTCGTTCAACGTGTGCGCGACTCGCTTCTGACGCTGCACGTCACCGAAGAAGAGTCCGTCACCCTCAGTTAAAACGTCGAACGCGTTCACAAGGAGGCGTGTGTTGTGAGTCAGCCATTACGACCGGCAGGGATCGCTGGCATCGGTTATTACGTTCCCGAACGGATTCTGACCAACCATGATTTAGAGCAGATGGTGGACACGAGCGATGAATGGATCGTCTCGCGCACGGGCATCCGTGAGCGACACATTGCCGACCCATCACAAACGACCTCTGACCTGTGTGTGAACGCTGCCCGCGCGGCTTTGCGGAACGCGCGCACGTCCGTCGAGGAAGTGCAACTCATCATCGTCGCCACCGTGACGCCTGACTTTCCTTTCCCTGCTACATCTTGTCTGGTTCAGGAAAGGTTGGGCGCCAGAGCCGCTGCCTTTGACCTCGAAGCCGGTTGTTCTGGTTTCACCTACGCGCTGGTCATGGCGTGTCAGTGCGTGGCGTCGGGCGCGTTTGACACCGTGCTGGTCATCGGCGCGGACATTCTCTCGCGCATTGTCAACTGGAAAGACCGCCGCACCTGTGTGTTGTTTGGAGATGGCGCGGGCGCGGCAGTGGTCAAACCGGTGGCGCCAGGCAAAGGGCTGTTGGGATTTGATTTGGGTTCCGACGGCTCCGGCGGCGATTTGCTCAAAATTCAAGCCGGCGGCAGCCACACGCCCGCGACCTTTGACACAATTGAGGAAGAACAACATTTCCTGTGCATGAACGGCAACGAAGTCTTTCGCTTCGCTGTCAAAATCATGGGCGAATCGGCGGAGAAGGCGCTGCAACAGGCGGGACTGACCACTCAGGACGTGGACTGCTTCATCCCTCATCAGGCGAATACCCGCATCATCGAAGCCGCTGCGAAACGACTGGATATGCCAGCGGAAAAGGTCTTTGTCAACGTGGATCGTTACGGTAACACCTCGGCGGCGTCCATCCCCATCGCGCTGGCAGAAGCCCAGCGTCAAGGGCTGATCAAAGACGGTTCAACCGTCATCTGCGTCGGCTTCGGCGCGGGGCTGACGTGGGGCAGTTGCGTCCTGAAGTGGTAGAAGTAAGCAGTAAGCAGTGAGCAGTGAACATTTGACTGGAGTTGGCTGGGGTTGGCTTAGGTGGGTTGACAGCAAACCCCAGTAAACTGCTCACGACTCACTGCTCACTACTCACTATGTCGTTAGCATTTGTCTTCCCCGGTCAAGGCAGCCAGAAAGTCGGCATGGGGCGGGAACTTTACGACGCCCACCCCGGCGTGCGGGAGGTCTTTGACAAGGCAGCAGCAGTTTTGGGCTTCGATATTGCACGGCTCTGCTTTGAAGGACCGGAGGCGGAATTAACAGCAACGCTCAATGCGCAACCCGCGATTCTGACCTTGAGTTATGCCTGCTACGAGTTAGCACGAGCGGAAGGCATCACGGCGCGGGTCGTCGCGGGGCACAGTCTGGGAGAATATACTGCGCTGATCGCGGCGGGCGTGCTGCCTTTTGAGGATGCTGTGCGGCTCGTGCGACGACGGGGCGAGTTGATGCACCAAGCCTCCGAGGGCACGATGGCGGCGATTTTGGGGCTGTCCGCCGAGCAAATCGCCGAAGCGTGCCGCGAAGCGACGGGCATCGTGCAACCTGCCAACTTCAACGCGCCCGGTCAAATCGTCATTTCTGGTGAGGTTGCCGCCGTCGAAGCTGCCATGACAATTGCGCAAAACAAAGGCGCGTCGCGGGTGGTCAAACTGCCCGTGAGCGGCGCGTTTCACTCTCCGCTCATGCGCGAAGCCGCCGAGCAGATGGCGCAACTCATTCAAGCCGCGCCCGTCTCAACGGCGCAGATTCCGACGGTGACGAACGTGACCGGCGAAGTCGCGCAGTCAGCGGAGGAGATTCGCTCTGCTCTCGTTCGGCAGATGACCTCCGCCGTTCTCTGGGAAAAAAGCGTGCAAACGATGTGGAACTTGGGTGTGCGCACGTTCGTTGAGTTAGGACCGGGGCGCGTGCTGTCGGGTTTGATTCGCCGCATCGAAAAAGAAGCGACCACGTTGAACGTGGAGGATAGCGGGTCGCTGGAGAAGACCATACGAACTTTGAGGAGTGATGGAGTGATGGAGTGATGGAGTTTTATCCAATACTCCAATACTCCAATACTCCAATACTCCAATACTCCAATACTCCATTGCGTTATGGGTGTTCTGGACGGACAAACCGCATTAGTCACCGGCGCGGGGCGCGGCATCGGGCGGGCAATTGCGCTCAAACTTGCTGAAGCTGGAGCCGACGTGGCTTTATGCGCTCGCACCGCCGCGCAGATTGAAAGCGTTGCAAAGGAAGTCGTCGCGCTGGGGCGAAAAGCCATCGTGCGCCCCGTCAGCGTGGCGTTGCTGGAAGACGTGCAAAAAACGGTGGACGAAGTTCTCAAGGCTTGGGAAAAGATTGACGTTCTGGTGAATAATGCCGGTGTGACGCGCGATGCGCTGCTGCTGCGGTTGACGCCGGAGATGTGGGATGAGGTTTTAGCCATCAATCTGACGGGAACATTCAACGTGACGAAAGCTGTTGCCCGCTCCATGCTGAGGCAGAGAAGCGGACGCATCATCAACATCACGTCCGTCATCGGGCAGATGGGTAACGTCGGACAGTCCAACTACGCGGCTTCCAAAGGCGGCATCATCGCCTTCACGAAGTCCATCGCCAAAGAGTTCGCCTCGCGCGGCATCACGGTCAACGCCGTCGCGCCGGGATTCATCGAAACCGACATGACGGCAGGTTTGGACGAAAAACATAAAGAGCAAATCCTTCAGACTATCCCTCTCCAACGCATGGGCACGGCGGAGGAAGTCGCCGAGGTCGTCCTCTTTCTGGCATCCCCGGCGGCGCGTTACATCACGGGACAGGTCGTGAACGTGGACGGGGGCATGGTCATGTAACGTGGAGTCATGGAGTCATGGAGTCATGGAGTCATGGGAAACGACTTGACCCATACTCCAATACTCCAATACTCCAACACTCCAACTCATTGATGGAGGCGAAGAAAGTGACAGGAATTTTTGACAGGGTGAAAGACATCGTTGTAGAAGAACTGAACGTAGACGCTTCAGAGGTCACACCAGAAGCCCGATTCGTGGAGGACTTGGGCGCGGATTCACTGGACGTGGTCGAGTTAGTCATGCGCTTTGAAGAGGTGTTCGACATCGAGATTCCCGACGAAGACGCCGAGAAAATCTCCACCGTCGGGGATGCCGTCAAGTACATTGAGGGCAAGGTTGAGTCGTAGCAAACAATGACCCATGTCCAATGTCCAACCGGGGGGTTGGCTAAGAGCCTATCCGAAAAGTGTAGCGCAGGCATCCTGCCTGCCCGCTCGCCCCCCTGCCCCCCGCCAGCGGGGGACGGGGGGATGTCGGCGCTACTTTTCGGATAGGCTCTAAGTGAGTTAAGGTCGGTTGAGTGAGGTTCGCTTTTGAGTCCACCCAAGCCAACCTCAAAAGATTGGTCATTGGTCATTGGTCATTGAGGGTCGTGCCCTTTGGATCGGCGGCGGATGAGGGGAGAAGTCCGATGGCAGAACGGATTGTGATTACGGGAATGGGCGCGCTCACGCCCATCGGGATTGGCTGTGAGGAGTTTTGGACAGCAGCCAAAGAGGGGCGTTCGGGGGTGGGGCGGATTACGTCCTTCGACGCCTCGCAGCACGCGACGCAAATTGCGGCGGAGGTCAAAGACTTCGACCCGTCACTGTTCATGGACAAGAAAGAATCGCGGCGGATGGGACGTTTCGCTCAGTTCGCGGTGGCAGCGGCGCGGATGGCTTTGGATGACGCTGGGTTGACCATTACGCCTGCGAACCGTGACCGCATCGGGGTTTACATCGGCTCTGGCATCGGCGGGATTGACATCTGGGAAGCGGAAACGGCGACTCTTCTCCAGCGCGGGCCCGGGCGCATCAGTCCGTTCTTGATTCCGATGATGATTGCCGACATGGCAGCCTCGCAGGTGTCCATCACCTTCGGGGCGCGCGGTCCCAATGCCGCGGAGGTCGCCGCCTGCGCGAGCGCGAGTTATGCTATTGCCCACGCCGCCGCCGTCATCCAGCAGGGCGAAGCGGACATGATGATTTCCGGCGGGTCGGAATCCGCCATCACGCCCGTCTCCGTCGCCGGCTTTGCGAACATGCGCGCCCTCTCGCGCCGCAACGACGACCCTGCCAAAGCCAGCCGTCCCTTTGACGCGAACCGCGACGGTTTCGTGATGGGAGAAGGCGCGGGCATCCTGATTCTGGAAAGTCTCTCGTCGGCGCAAAAACGCGGCGCGAAAATTTACGCGGAACTCGCCGCCTGTGGTTTGACCAGCGACGCCTGCCACATCACCGCCATGGACGAAAACGCCGAAGGCGCAACGAATGCCATCTGCGACGCCCTCCAGGTCGCCGGGCTGACCCCCGCAGACATTGACTACATTAACGCGCACGGCACGTCTACCGAGATGAACGACAAAACGGAGACGCTAGCGCTCAAGAAAGCGTTGGGCGAACATGCCTTCCGCGTGCCGATCAGTTCAACGAAATCGGAAATCGGACATTTGCTGGGGGCTTCCGGCGCGGTGGAACTCATCGCCACCATTCTGGCAATTCGAGACCAAATTCTGCCACCTACCATCAACTATGAAACACCCGACCCAGAATGTGACCTCGACTACGTGCCCAACGTCGCCCGCCCCGCCCGCATCGAAGTGGCATTGTCCAACTCGTTTGGCTTCGGCGGGCACAATGCCTGTTTGCTCGTGAAGAAGTTTGAGGGTTAAGGGTCGAGAGTTGAGGGTTGTTCCGATACGTCGGGATAACCTTGAACCCTCCACCCTTGCCGTTCCCTGATAGATGTGCGCACCTGATGAACCCCGACCTGTCGGGGCGGCGGAACAGTCCATTGATTCCCAACACGCCGAGTCCGCGTTGAGCGAGACTTGCCCTGAGCCTGTCACGAACGAAGGGACAGAACCAAATCTCGACGTAGAAGTGGTGGAACCAAACCACGACATGGAAGAGCGCGACGCAGAGGCGGAAACGGAAGAGTCCGACGACGCATCCCTCGCGCCCGTTGTCGAAATAGTCGAAAGCGTCCCCGACCGCGCCCAACAACTTGCGGAATTGCAGGAAAAGATGGGCGTGTTCTTTGAGGACACCTTTCTCCTCAACCTCGCGCTCACTCATCCATCTTATCTCGGCGAAGGCGAAGAACGCCGCATCTACTCCAACCAGCGCCTGGAATTCCTCGGCGATGCGGTGCTGGGGCTGGTCGTCAGCCATTATCTGTATGAAAAACACACCCGCCTGACGGAGGGGCAACTCACGAAAATCAAAGCCGTTGCCGTCAGCGAACCCGTGCTGGTCGCGGCAGCGCGAGAATTAGATTTGGGTCCCTACATTCTGTTGGGGCGCGGCGAAGCGGCGACGGGCGGGCGGGCGCGTCCGTCTATTCTGGCTGATGCCTTTGAATCCGTCGTCGGCGCGGTGTTTTTAGCGCAAGGGTTGGAGGCGTCGGGGAGATTCATCCTCATGCATCTGGGCAAGTACATCGAAGCCATCGAGCAGCGGCGGTATTCGCCCGATTACAAGAGCCTTCTGCAAGAATACATGCAAGGTCGCGCCCGAGGCACACCGACTTATCATCTCGTTACCTCCAGCGGTCCTGACCACAACAAGCGTTTCTCCGTGGAGGTGCGCATCGGCCCGAACGTTTTGGGGCGCGGCAAGGGCAGCAGCAAGAAAGAAGCCGAGCAAGCCGCCGCCGCCGAAGCCCTCACCCTCGCGCAGGAAGAAGAGGAACGCGCCCTGCAAATCGCGGCAGAGCAGAACACTGTCGAAGAAAACAACCTCGATGCCGAGCATCCCAGCGCGGAGCAGACACTCGATGCAGAAAACGCCCGCGACACGCAGCGCAGCGAACCAGAGCAAAACACCGAAGCAGCAGCGCAGGATGAGGTTGGTGAGAATTCGTGTCCATGATTCTCGGCGTCGGCGTGGACATCGTCAAAATCGAGCGGGTGCAGTCGCTCATCGAACGCTACGGCGAACGCTTTTTGCGCCGCGTCTTTCTCCCCGGTGAAATTGCTTACTGCCGCCGTCGCCATGCGTGCGCGGAAGCCTTCGCCGCCCACGTCGCCGCCAAAGAAGCCGCCTCCAAAGCGCTCGGCACCGGCTGGCGTCGCGGTGTTCACTGGAAATGCGTGGAGGTCGTCCATGAACGCAGCGGCAAACCCACCCTCAACCTTCACGACCGCGCCCGCGAAATCGCCGAGCAAGCCGGCGTTACGAACATGCAAGTTTCGCTCACCCACGATGGCGGCTTCGCCATCGCGTTCGTCGTCCTGGAAAAATGTTAGACTTCGACCAACAATTCGGCTACTGGGGCGCGCTCAACGAATCCGAGCCGCGAGCGTCAGCGAATGGACTCGTCTCCGTCATCGTCCTCAACCACGACAAAGCCGCCTACACGCAAGCCAGTCTTCGCAGTTTGCTCCGGACGGACTACACGCCCTTTGAAGTCATCGCCGTCGACAACGGTTCCACCGACGCCACCCCGCAAGTGCTGGAAGAATTCCAACGAGAAGCCGCCACGCGCGGCATCGAATGTCGCCTCCTTCGCAACGAAACCAACGTCGGCGCCGCGACGGGGCGCAATCAAGCCATATCGGTGGCGCGCGGCGAGTTCTTCGTGTTCATGGACAACGACGTGCTGGTTAAAGACCGCGACTGGATGACCCGCTTGCGTGTCAAACTGGACAGCGACCCGCGCCTCGCTATCGTCTGCCCGAAGTTGCTGTTCCCGTGGGAGCCTTACCTGATTGAATGTGCCGGCTGCGAAGTCTCACCCAACGGCAGAGTCGGCTATGCCGGGCGCGGCGAACCCCGCGACGCCCCGCGCTTCAACGTCGAGCGCGAGGTCCCGTGCGTCATCAGCGCGTGCATCATGTCCCGCCGCAAACTCATTGACGAAATCGGCATGTTGGATGAAGCCTTCAATCCCGTGCAGTTCGAGGACATTGACTTCTGCTACCGCGCGCGGGCGGCGGGCTACAAAATCGTTTACGTGCCAGAGGTGGAGATGTTCCACTTCGAGCACGTCACCACCAGCGGCTCGACGGACATCAACTTCAAATACGTCACCGTCAAAAACGGGATGCTCTTCAAAAAACGCTGGCAGCACGTTTTTCAACACGACGGCGGACCGCCCGATGAGGCATTGCAATGGAAGCAACTGCCGAAGAAAACCATTGATGAGGTGGACTTGGAGAAGTTATATGCCTGACGTCGAAGCCCTGAAAACCGAACTCAAGCAACTCATCGTCGAACGCCTCTTCCTCCCCATCGCTCCTGAAGACATCGCAGACGACGCACCGCTGATGGACACCTACGGCATTGATTCCGTCGCGCTGTTTGAAATCATCATCGGCTTGGAGGAAATCTATGGCGTGACGATGGAGGACGAGGAGTTCAGTCTGGAACTGTTCGAGAACGTCAACTCCATCGCGGAATTCGTGCAGAGGAAATTGGAGGAGGCCCAATGAACTGGGTCAGTTTCGAGAGCGGCGGACGACGACTCCTCGGCATTTTGCACGAACCATCAGACCCCGACAGGTCGGGGTTCGTCTTTTGCGCGCCGTTCGCGGAAGAAGAAAAGTGTTCGCACCGCGTCATGGTGGACGCGGCGCGCGCCTTGGCGCAAGCGGGTTATGCTGTGTTGCGATTCCACTATCGCGGCTGCGGCGACAGCGAGGGCGAGTTCGCGGAGTTCACCCTTGATGATTGGCGACTGGACATTCACGCCGCGTTGGACTATGTCCGTAGGAACGCCATTGATTGCGCGTCTTCACTGAACCTGCTCGGCTTGCGTCTCGGCGCAAGTCTCGCCGCGCAGGTTGCCGAAGAACGCGACGACGTTCGCCGCTTGATTCTCTGGGAACCCATCGTCAACGGACGCAGTTACGTCGCCCAAAACCTCCTCCGCAAACGCCTCCGCGCCGCGTTGACGGATTCCATGCATCCCGCATCAGACTCCACCGATTTCGACGGCTACCTCGTCACCGACCGCCTGCAATCCGACCTGAACGCTCTTGACTTGCACGCCGCTCCGATGCGTTTCGGCGGGCGTGTCCTCCTCGTGCCGATAGGCGCGAGCGCGCAAACGTCGCGCTTCGCCAGACTACAAAACGCCTACGCCCACTGCGACGTCACGCCTGTTGTGATGCAGCCGATTTGGAATCTGCTGGACAACGTGCGCGGCGATGCCCTCATCGAAGCGACGCGGAAATGGTTGATGGTCAATGGTTGATGGTCAAGGCGGCTGCCAGCCGCGCGTTCTCCTGCGCTCTGTCGCGCAATGCCTTCACCGTCTCGGCAAGTTGACTTCTCATCCCCTCCCGCTGCTGATAGACGCGCTCAACTGTTTTGATGAGCATGGCTTCATGTAGCCCTTCGCACGCCGCGCTGCCGACCCGTCGCAGGAAGCGTTCAACTTTCGGGTCGTAAACAATCCCCACCATCGGCACGTTCATTGCCGCCGCGAAGATGAGCGCGTGCAAGCGCATGGCAAGCAGCATGTCCATCCTGCCGATGACCGCGAGCATTTCGTCAGGACGCAGGGGTTCGTTGACTACAATGGGCTGGCAGAGACGCCCGCCCCTACGGATGCGTCGCGCCATCTTCTGGGCAAGTTCGGCATCAAAGGGAAACTGCAGCGGTAGAAAAACAATTTCCCAATTTCCCAGTTTCCCAATTTCCCCCAATGCCCGCGCCACGCGCTCCACATTCTCCTCCGTTTCAAACCAGTCGCGCCAACGGCGCAGCGCAACCCCCATTCGAGAGGAGGACGAAGCGCCTGCCTTCTTCAGAATCTCATTAGCGCGTTCGCTGGAAGCGGGTTGCAGCGTGAACGTCGGGTCGGCGGTGACGACGATACGCGGGCGGGTGACGCCGAGTTGCGCGAGTTCCTGGGCGGATTCTTCGTCGCGCAGGGTGATGAGGTGGACGCGGTTGAGGACGAAGCGCGTGAGAGCGCGGCTGCTGCGCCGCGTCAGCGGACCGATGCCCTGCGCGTAGACCATCACCGGTTTCTTCGCCCGCAATGCGAGCCACACGACGCCCAGATAGTAGAGCAGCGACCGCACGCTGGTCGCGTCCTGAAACAAGCTCCCCCCGCCGCTCAACAGCAAGTCCGATTCGCGCAGCGTGCGCCACATTGCCTTGAAGTCCATGCGCGGCACGGCGTCAATCCCGTGCGCCTCCCGCGTCGCCGTCGGGTCCGCCGACAGCGCGACGATGCGACAACCGGGCATCTCCTGACGCAGACTGCCGACAATAGCAGTCAGAATCGCCTCGTCGCCGAGGTTGTGGAAGCCGTAGTAACCGGAGAGGAGGATTTGGGGAGAAGAGTTCATCGGGGAGACGCGGGCTTTCGATTTTGAAGTTCTGTCACAATCTGAACGGCGCGAGAGATGTAGGGGTCAGCCGAGCGGCGTCGAGCCTTTTGAAGATACTGTTCCAACTCCTTCCGGGCTTCCTTGTGTTTATTCTGATGATAAAGCGCCATGCCTACGTAGAAGTGAGCCATCCTTCGATCTGGGGCGCGACGCAGCACCTCGCGGAAGACCTGTGGCCAGAACTCGTCATGCGAAAAGACGCGCGGCGTCGTCACGTCGTAAAATCGCAGCGGGTGTTTCGGCAGCCCGACATGCACGACCAACTTGCCGAGTTCGAGTTCGGCGTCGTCGTAAAATCGCAGCGGGTGTTTCGGCAGCCCGACGCGGCGCAGCTTGGGGCGCAGGGCTTGGTAGAGCAAGCCGCCCACAGGAACGAGACCAATCAGTGTGCTTCCGAACGCGATGCAGCGTTTCATGGTTTATTATCCCTATCCTCTTCCCCCTTCATTCGCTCTCCCTGTTCATCTTCCTTCCCACGAACAAACTTATCAGCCATCCAATCCCTGCGCCGAGCCACAAACCGTTGAAGGTGCGAAGGAGAGAGACGCGCAGTGGGGTGTGAATGTGACAGAAGGTGTTGAGCAGAGACGTTTGCCCAATCGCGCCGATGAGGACGAGCGGAATCACGTAACGTTTCTCGCCGCGCGCGGCGAAAAACGCCGCGAGGAACAGCGCAGGGTGCGCGAGGAGGAATTCTTTGGTGCGGGGGCGGGCGATAAAGATTCTTTCCAGAACGGCGCGGAAGCGCAGTTCCCACTCGGACACGCCGATGCCGGGTTCGTTGCCGGTGCGAGCAATCCACAGCAGACCGCCCCCTATCGCCATCGCGCCGATGAGGGCGTATTTGACGAACAACGGATGGTCAAGCAGCGCTTGAAACCTCTTCCACGCTGACGCCCAGCGGTCGCGCCGCGTCCTTTCGCTGGGAAATAATTCGCCGACGTAGATGACGGTGATGAGCAGCACGGGAATCAGCTGCGACGCCTTGATGCCCATGAACTGGTCGGTTTCGGTCATGAATCGCCAGTTTGAGAGAAGACCGGCGATGAGGAGCGCGCCGACGAAGGTTATGGCGGAGGCACGGAGAAGAACAACGTATGGGCGTATGGGCGTATGAGCGTATGGGCGTATGAGCGGTGAGTAGGCGAAGGCAACCGTCGGGAAAATGCCGCTGGCGGCGAGGGCGAGGAGTTTAGCGGCAAGGATGGGCGAGAGTTGGAGGGCAGCCGATGAGAGAACGAGACCCACGACAGTCAGCCCGACGTGAACAGGGAGCGAGCAGGGCGTGAAACATTCCAGCAACAACAGCGCGCCGCCGATGACGCCGAGCGACATGAACAGTAAAAGCGGAAACGTCATTTCAAACTCACCGAAGGCGCGGGAGGGTTTAGGCGCTAAACCGACGCGTCGCAGATGCTCACTCAACGCCTGAACGTATCGGAGGTTATCTTGCAGCGCGTCCTTTTTGAGTTGCGGCAGCGGGCGGAGGTAGCAGAGGCGGACGTTGCGTTCTTTCACAGCGCGGACGAACCGCTCGACGGCTTCGCCGGGCGAGAGCAGGAGGCTTTCCTTCGGCGTGATGCTGTGGACGCGCACGACCCGCCCTCGCATTTCTCGGGCAAGCAGTGCGTCGCCCTTTTGCTTGGCAAACTCAATCGTGCCGTAATTCAATTTTGCCTCGCGCAGCAGTTTCGCCGTGTCCTCAATCAAATCGCGGTAGCCCAACACCTCGTCTTCAGCGCAGATGACACTGGACGCGCCTGCTCTCTTCGCTTCGTCAATCATAAACGTCAGGGCGTTGCGATTCAGCGACGGATAGTTTTTCAACCGCGCCACGATGCGCAGGTCGGCACGTCGCGCCGCTTCGACTTGCGTTGCATCCAGTCCCAAGCCCATCTCCGACACGACGGAGCGGGCGTTGGGCAGCGCCAGCGCCGCCTCCCCCCCACCATGCGGCGCCCACCACTGCGGAGCGACGGGAAACTTCGCCGTCACCTGTTGAGCAATCCGCGCCAGCAAGCGGGCATCGGTAGAGAAAACTTTCAGCGTCAACGGCGGCGGCAGACCGTCCGCCGCTGTCGCGGGAAGGATGAAGATTTTCCCCGCGTCGCGCAGGTTGACCAGAGTTTCTTCGCTGACGGCGACGCTGGTCACGCCGACCTTGCGAAATCGTTCGAGGACATCAACGAAGGAGAGTCCCTCGCTGTCCGCCAACGCCTGCGCATCGCTGGCGTCAATCGCCAGTTCGACCGCGCGATTTCTTTGCTCTAAACGAAACCGCTGCGCCAGCGCGTAGAGCGCAGCGACCAGACCGAGGGCGATGCAGAGGGCAGGGAAGGCGCGAGTTGTTATCACAAATCAATGGCTCAATAAGTCAATGGGTCAATGAGTCCTATTCGCCGTCCATTGACTCATTGACTCATTGACTCACTTACTCCTTTTATCCGAACTCCTGAAGATAACGCCGCATGAACAGGTCGAGGTCGCCGTCCAGCACAGCGGCGACGTTGGAGGTTTCGGCGTCGGTGCGGTGGTCTTTGACGAGGTTATATGGGTGCAGGGTGTAGGTACGAATCTGCCGCCCGAACGAGATGCTATGGGGTTCGCCACGCAGTTTGGCTACCTCCTCCTGCTGCTCGCGCCACATCTTCTCAAACAGCCGCGCTTCCAGAACTTTCATCGCCATTTCCTTGTTGCGAAGTTGGCTACGTTCGTTCTGGCTTTGCGCCGTGATGCCGGTTGGTAGGTGAATGATGACCACCGCTGTTTCGTTCTTCTGCGCGTGCTGCCCGCCCGGTCCGCCGGAGCGTTTGGTTTCAATCTTCAAATCTTCCGGCTTGATTTCGACCTTCATTTCACCCGTCAGTTCGGGCATCACGTCCACGGCGGCAAACGACGTGTGCCGTGCGTGGTCGGCGTCAAAGGGCGAAAGTCGAATGAGCCGATGCACGCCGCGTTCGGCTTTGAGGTAGCCGTAGGCGAGGGAGCCACTGATGATCGCCGTCCAACTTTTTAGTCCCGCTTCGTCGCCGGGCGATTCGTCCACCTCTTCGACGGCGTAACCTTTGCGCTGCGCCCAGCGTTTATACATGCGCACGAGCATCGCTGCCCAGTCCATTGCCTCCGTGCCGCCCGCGCCGGCGTTGACCGATAGAATCGCGTTGTTGTGGTCATACTTGCCGCTGAACATCGCGAGGAACTCCAGTTCCTCGTAAGCGCGTTGCACGGCTGCCACGTCGCGCTCAATTTCCTCAGCGAGCGATTCTTCTTCCTCCGTCTGCGCCATGTCAATCAGTTCCAGCAGTTCCGCCGTGCGCCGCTGCAAACTTTCCCACGGCTCAATTTCCTCGCGCAGGCGGCTGATGCCCTGCATGACCTCCTGCGCTCGCTGCGGGTCGTTCCACAGGTCGGGCGCGTGCGAGGCTTTTTCCAGTTCGCTTAAACGTTTGCGTTTGCCGTCAAGGTCAAAGCCGACCACCCATCGCCGCAATCTCGGACTGGATGTGGGCGACGGTTTCTTTCGCTTCTTCAAACATGGGCGTTGACTCCTTTTTAGATGGGATTGACAAGATTGGAGTATATCACAAGGCGGAGGATTTGTCAGGAGGCATTGAGCCGCGCTTCCAACTCGCGCTGGAAGTTCTGCGCTTCGCGTTTCTGGGTGTGCTCGGCGATGGCGTGAAGCAGTTTGTCGTAGAGCGGTTTCATGTCGCGCTTGAGACGTCCCAGCAAATCGGGCGGCAGTTCTAACACGAGGCTGCGCACGGCGCAGAGTTCTTCGTCATTCATTGCCTTCAAAACGTGCAGGAATCGCGTGGCGATGTTGAGGTCGGAGGCGACGATGTGCCGATAAGCGCGGGGGTTGTTGACGAAATCTTCGATGTTCAGCAGCGACTCGCGATTGAGCATTTTGGTCAGCGTGGTGACGGACACGGAGGCATCGGAGGGAATGCCCAACTCCGGCGGCAAACCGCGAACGTGCAGCGTGCCGATGTATTCCAAACGGCGCGGGCTGATGGCTATCTTTTGCTGTTCGGAAAGTTCGTCATTCCACCACGTCACCAAAATTTTGGCGACGTCGGGGGGGAATACGGATTGGAAGTATTCCAGTGACGGGCGATATGGGAACTGAACGTGCGCATGAAATCGGTCGGCAAGCGCGGGGTCGAGTTCAGTCACGTCATAGTCAGACTCCGGCGGGTTGATGGCAGCCCACACCATGCGCAACTTGGGCAGGGCTTCGCCGTTGATGGACTTGAACTGAATGAGTTCAAAGCAGGCATTCTGCACCTTCGGATGGGAGCGGTTGAGTTCGTCGAAGAAGATGAGTTCGGCGTTGTCCACGTCGCGGGGGCGGTGAAAGATCAACCCCTGTCCGTCCGTCGGCACGGGGATGCCCACGAGGTCCGCCCACGGGTCAAGGGTGCTTGCGCTGTAATACTTCATCGCCACGTTGAGTTGCTGCGCGACGCTTTTGACCATGCTGGTCTTGCCGACGCCGTGGCGTCCAATGAGCAGCACGTTCAGATTTTCTTCCGCCAAGCGCAGGAGTTGTTTGAGCAGGTTGTCCATCGTTGCTCCCTCCGTTGCCTTTTATGATAACGGTTTTGGGGTGGAAAATCAACATAAACTCAACGCAAGGTCGCGAAGAGGCAAAGATACAAAGACCGCAAAGAATCCTTGCGCCTTTGCGTCCTGGCGCCTTTGCGTTGAAAATGAGGGCATCGTTACCACCGCCTTGCCTGTCCCGCGCCTTTCAGTTAGAATTATTCCAAGCACTTTGAGGAGGAAACAACGCATGGCAGACACGATTCGCGTCCGCATGGCGCCGTCACCGACGGGGATGCTGCACGTGGGAAGCGCGCACACGGCGATGTTTAACTGGCTCTTTGCGCGGCATCGCGGCGGGACGTTCATCCTGCGGATTGAAGATACCGACAGGGTGCGCAACACCGCCGAGAGTTTGCAGTCCATTTTCGACGGTTTGCGCTGGATTGGTCTGGACTGGGACGAAGGACCGGAAGACGCCAACGTTCGCGTGCGGGAGGGCGAGACGTACGAGGAGTTTTTGGCTCGCGTGCTGGCGAACGGACAGCGCGGCGCAGCGGGTCCGTATTTCCAGACACAACGTTTGCATCTGTATCAGGAATATGCCCAAAAGCTGCTGGACAGCGGTAAGGCGTATCGCTGCTACTGCACGCCCGAAGAGTTGGAGCAGAGCCGCGAGGAGCAGCGGGCGCGCGGCGTGAAAGCCCCCAAATATAACGGGCGCTGCCGTCAACTCACAGCAGAACAGGAGGCGGCGTTCGTGGCGGAAGGACGCCAGCCGTGCCTGCGACTGCGCGTGGCGGATGAAGGGGTCACGGCGTTTGACGATCTCGTGCGCGGGCGGATTGAGTTCGAGAACAAAGAGATTGATGACCTCATCATCCTGAAGTCGAACGGCTATCCGACCTATCATTTCGGCGTGGTGGTGGACGACGCGCTCATGCGCATCACGCACGTCATTCGCGGCGAGGAACACATCTCCAACACGCCCCCGCAAATCATCATGTATCAGGCGCTCGGTTTTCCTGTGCCGTTCTTCGCGCACTTGCCGCTTTTGTTGGGACGTGACCGTAAGAAACTCTCCAAGCGTCACGGCGCGACGGAGATTTTCGCCTACCGCGACCAGGGCATTCTGCCCGCGGCGATGTTTAACTTCCTCGCCCTCATCGGTTGGTCGCCGGGCGAGGGGGAAACGCAGGAGATTTTCAGCCGCGAGGAAATCGTTCAGCGGTTCTCGCTGGAGCACGTGAGCAAAGCCGGCGGCATCTTCGACCCCGAAAAATTAGAATGGATGAACGCGACCTACATCCGCGCGATGGATCTGGAGAAACTGCTGGAGGCTTGCTTGCCCTTCCTGGAACAAGCAGGATTGCTTGCTTCACCGCTGACAGAAGAACAACGTGCTTACGCCTTGCGTGTTCTTGACCTCACCCGTGAACGGATGCGGTATTTGTCCGACGTCGTAGAGATGACGAACTACTTCTTCACCGACGACTTCCCTCGGGACGAGAAAGCCATCGCCAAGTGGCTGTCGGACGCGGAGATATTGGAACGCTTGAAAGTCCTGCGCGACCGCTTGAGCGAGTTGGAGGAGTGGACGATAACGACGTTAGAAAACGTTGTGCGCCATTACGCCGACGAAATCGGACAACCCGCCGCCAGACTCATCCACCCGCTCCGCGTTGCCTGCACCGGACGCACAGTCGGACCGGGGCTGTTTGAGACGATGGAGGCGTTGGGGAGAGAGCGGTGTTTGAGGCGGCTGACGCTGTGACGTTAGCCTTTGATAAAAACTCGGCTTATGCTATAATAAGCCGCAGTCTTTGAGTGGAAGAGGAAAGAAGATTAGAGGAGGAGAAATCTACATGCACATAGCCCCGCCCGTTGATGCCCAAGAACGCAAGGAAGTTATTGCATACCTGCGCAACGCCGACCCAGATGAACTACTCCATGCGTACGCGCAAGGGGCTTTAGAGGCTTTTCATCGCGCAGCGCAACGGATGCCCGCGTATGCCAAGCACCTGCAAAAAACAGGCGTTGACCCAACACAGGTCAAGACGATTGATGACTTTCACCGCCTTGTGCCGATTCTGAACAAGCACAATACCTTTCGCATCTACGACATTGACGAGATGTGCTTAGACGGCAACCTTGAAAATGTCAAGTCCATCCTGACGAGTTCGGGGCACTCCGGCGTTTTCTCGTTCGGCGTCAACACCGTCTTGAATCTGCAAAACTCAGCGCGCTCGATTGACCTCGGGTTGGAGTATATCTTTGGCGTGGACGAGAAACGCACCCTGCTCATCAACTGCCTCCCGATGGGCGTCAAGGTTCACACCAACACCGTCGTGCTGGCGGAAACCAGCGTGCGCGATGACATGGTGCTGGCAGTGGTCAAGAAGTTCTCGCCCAAGTTTGACCAGACGATTATGGTCGGCGAAGGCTCGTTTCTCAAGAAGATTGTGGAGGACGGGCGCGACGCCGGCATTGACTGGAAATCGCTTGTCGTACACCTCATTTCTGGGGAAGAAGGTATCGCCGAGAATTGGCGCGATTACATCTGCTCCCTTCTGGGCACCGCCCCCACCGATTTTGAGCGGGCAATCGTCATGTCGTCTATGGGGGTGGCAGAATTGGACTTGAACATCTTCCACGAGGTGCCCGAAACCATCCGCCTCCGCCGATTGGCTCATCAGGATCAGAACCTCCGCTACGCGCTGTTCGGCGAGGGGGTGGAGACGTGCCCGATGTTCTTCATCTACTACCCGCACCGCACTTACGTTGAGGTGCGAGGCGACCCACAGCGGGGCAACCTCGTTATTTCCATGCTGAGTCCTGAGATGAAAATCCCCCTGATTCGCTACGACAGCGGCGACCTCGGACGCCTCTACACCCGTCAGCAGGTCGGGGAAATTCTCAAAAAGTGCGGCTACTCCGAAGACTTGCTGCCGGAGTGGAAACTCCCTATGATTGCTGTATTCAGCCGTGGACACCACATCGTCGTTGGGAACGAAAAAGTCTACCCAGAAGAGGTTAAGGAAGCTATCTACAGAGACTTCAGCATAGCCGCAGCAGTCACGGGCAATTTCAAGTTGAGCCCCACAGCCGACGGCGGAGGAGTTCTCGAGATACAACTGAAACCCGGCTTACAGCCCTCAGCAGAACTGACGCAGCGGTTCAAAGACGCGCTGGCGATTTACATCAAGGCACCTTTGGACGTGCAATTCTACCCCTACGCCTCTTTCCCCTACGCCATGAAGGTAGATTACGAGCGCAAGTTCGTTTACGTGGGGAAGGAGCCATGACGACCAGGACGACAATTTCGCGCAAAGACGCAAAGGGGGGGCAAGAAAAACTCTCTGAAAAAAACTTTGCGCTCTTTGCGCGAAATAAGGCGAAGCGACGTGTGGAGTATCCTTCTGACCCATCGTGAGGAGTTAGCGCTGCTGACTCTCCGGCTTGCCTTGAGCCTTGTGCTGGGCACGCACGGTTTCATGAAGTTGTTTCATCCCCGGCTGGGACCGCGCCGTTTCGCCGACTACCTTCAGAGCGTTCAAGTCCCCCTGCCTCTCTTTGTGGCTTACTTTATCGGGATTTTGGAATTCACCTGCGCTCTCTGCCTCATCACGGGGTTCCTGACCCACTGGGCAGCCACCCTGTTGGCGATTCACGTCGCCCTTGCCATCATTGTGACAGGCGGCGAACGCGGCTTCACGCGACTGCCGGAGGGCGTGGGCTACGAGTTTGAAATCGCGCTGTTAGGCGGGTTGCTGGCTCTGGTCATCTTGGGCGGGGGCAGTTGGTCGGTGGATTGGCAGGCGTTTGGCTGGAGATAGCGATATTACTTTATCTGGACTCGTCGCCCATCTTTGAGCATCGGTTGTCCTTCGATGACAACCTTATCGCCTTCGGATAATCCGCCGCGCACTTCGACGATTTCGCCGATGCGCGCGCCCAGAATCACCTGTCGCTTGCGGGCGGTGTTGTTTTCGATGACGAAAACTTCGCCCTCCGTCGCGCCGGGCGCGTCGGCAAGGAGAGCGGCAACGGGAACGGTCAGCGCATCGCTGCGCGGTTCAATGGCGATGGTGCCCGTTGCCAACATGCCGACGTGCAGCAGACTTTCTTTGCGCGGGAGGGCGATTTTGACGCGGAAGTTACGCCCCGTTGAGTCGGCGGGCGGCAGAATTTCTTGCACCAAGCCTTCGAAGGTCCGTCCTTTCAACGCCTCGATTTGAATAGTCATGCGCTGCCCAACGCCGATTTTCAAAACGTCGCGGTCGGAGACGGTGGCTTCTAAATAGAGCGAGTTGTGGTCAACGATTTCTAACAGCGGTTGTCCCGCCATCACGGTTTCGCCCGGCTGAACGTGACGCGCCGTAACCGTGCCGGAGATGGGCGAGCGAATGACGGTCTTTTTCAGTTCCTCGTTTGCCATGCGCAGGTTCGCTTCGGCAAGGCTGACGGAAGAACGCACAACCTGAACGTCCTGCTGCGTTTTGCGCACCCGTGCCCCCCCGTGTTTGGCGGCGTCCAGCGTTTTCTGGGCGCGGCGGACTTCGGCTTCGGCGGAGGCGACCTCCTGTTTTTTCTGGGCTATCAAGCCTCGGTTTTTCTCGGCGGCGCGCACGCTTTCCTGCGCTGCCTGAACCTCCGCCTGCGTTTGCTCAATCTCTTCGGGACGCGCCCCGGCTTCCAGCAACTTCAACGCCTGCTCCAACGCCCGCAACTGCGTTTGCGCGTAGAGCACGCCCGCCTTCGCCTGCTCGTAATCGTTCTCGGCGTTTTCGGCGTCCTGCACGGGAAGAAAGCCTCGGTCGGCGAGTCCGCGTTTGCGCTGCGCGACGCGCTGGGCGCGCTGGGCGGCGAGTTCCGCGCTGGCAACGCTGGTCTTTGCGCCGTCGACTTGCGCCTTCGCGTATTCGATGTCCTGCGGACGCGCCCCGGCTTTGAGCAGTTTCAGTTTTGCGGCAGCGGCGGCGAGGTTGGCTTTCGCCAGAGCGACGTCGCCTTCGACTTTTTCCTCCGTCAGTTTCACGTCGTTCTTCGCCTGCTCCAGCCGCGCCTGCGCGACGCGCAGTTGTTCGGCGGCTTGGGATTCGGTGAGGCGGGTGTCGGTGCTGACGATTTCGACGTCGGCGTCCGCGCTGCCGACGCGCTGCTTGGCGGTGCGCAGTTCGGCTTCGGCGGCGGCGACGCGCATCCGCGCATCGCGGTCAAATAGGCGGACGACCACTTGCCCCGCGCCGACCTTTTCACCTTCATCCACTGCCACCGAAACAACGCGCCCGCCAATTTCCGCCGCGACTTTGACCTTGCGCTCCGCGACCAGTGTGCCGACGACCTTGACGGTTTCCGTCAGCGCGCGCCGCTTGACGTCGGCGACTGTGACGGGAACAGCTTGCTCCGTCGTCGTCTGCGCCTGCGCGGTCGCCATCGTTGGTGTAGAGAAATCTCTACCGCACCCAAACGCAAGAACACATAGCGAAACGAGAAAGAGGCTGACAAACGTTTCCCTGAGTTTCATCCTCATATCCTTGCTTGACCCATAAAAACCAAGACGATTGGAGGGGCGGGAACTTTACTGCTGACACCCCCGCCCTCATCTCCCCCAATCCCATAAAAATCCTTGAACGCTTTCTTGTATTTTTTGAAGGACGTGACGGTGTCGACGTAGCCTTCGACGCCTGAGATGAAATTGGTCAGTGTGCGTTCAGTTTGTGTAATCTTGTGTCCACCGACTGCCTTGCGGACGGAGTCGCCCGCGCCCTCCACCGCCTCTCTTGCCCCGCGCAGGGCGCGCCTGCCAAGCCCTGCCAGTTGAGCCATCCCACCGCCAATGCCTCCGCCGACTGCCTTCGCCTCTTTGGAGTTCAGCGTCTTAGAATGCCTAACAAAACCTGTTTCGCTCCCTTTTGTCCCACGATTGAAATCGTGGGCTACTTTCACAAAGCCCCGATGCATCGGGGTTTTGTTAGGTGCTCTTAGTCCGCTTGGGTAAGTTTCGAATCTTGACTCTTTTGCCTTTCGCCATCGTCGCTCCACCTCTTTGAAATGGACATGGTATCGCCTGCTTTCTTCGCGTTCTGCGCGAGAAACGCTCGGCTTACTTCCGATATACCATAGCCTCCACTTCAGTCTGACGCGGAGCGGCTGTGAACTCTGGCATAGACCGAGTCATCCTATCCGCCATAAAAATCTTTGAATGCTCTGCCGTAGGCGTCGAAAGAGGAAAGCGTCCGGTAGAATCCCTCCACGCCGCCGCAGAAGTTTATCAAGGTGCGTTCGGTGTCCGTGATGCGATTTCCGCCGACGGCGGTGCGGACCGAGTCGCCTACGTACTCCACCCCTAAACCGGCTCCGTGAAAAATGTCGGCAGCGACCTTCATTACCTTGTCAAATGAGAGACGCCCGCCGACCACTGCCCGCGCCTCTTCGGGGTTGAGCGTTTCCGCTGGTCTGGGTAAATCTTCAATCTTAATTCTTGCCATCGTCGTTTCCCCCTCTGAAAATGTGGCGCCGGCAATCCTGTCAGAGCGTGCCAACAAGATGTCGGCGCTACATCGTAGTATAACGCACGCCAGAGTACGGCACAAGTGAAATATCCCACTCACGTCAAATCTCGTCCATCAGCGGCACGCTGATTTGGGCTTTGCCGCGCTGCTCGTTCAGCCATTCGGCGAACAGCAGCGACTTAACGGCGTCGCGGGTGGTGTCGTTGAGGGTGGCGGGATGGAGGCTCTCAATTTTGATGAGGTGCCAGGCGTCGTCAATTTTAATCGGTCCCACTACGTCGCCCGCCGACGCGCCAAACACAGCGGCTTCAGCTTCGGCAGCGAGCATCTGACGCCCGACCGCGCCGATGTAGCCGCCAGCGGGTTTCGTGGTAGAGTCAACAGAGTACTGCCGCGCCAGCGCGAAAAAGTCCGCGCCCTCATCAGTGATTTGCGCGAGCAGTTCTTTGGCGACGTTCTCGTCATTGACGACGATGTGCGAAATCGTGGCGGTGTCGAAGGAGAGTTTATTTGCGGCGAAGAACTGCTCCACCCTGCCTTCGGTCAGAACGTCGCGCAGTTTGCGGGCGCTGATGGATTCCTCTATGCGCGATTCCAAATCCTCCACCGTCATGCGGTTCGCCTTCAACCACTCGTGCGTGGCGGCAGCCTCGTACAACCCGCGCGCCGCACGGAACGTGTCCGCCGCTTGCTGAAGTTCCTCGTCCGACACCGTGATGCCCTGCTGCGCGGCGGCTTGGCGAATCAGCACCGTGTCCGCCACGTCCCGCAGAAACCCCAACTGCCCCCGCCACCTTGCGGACCGCAACGCCTCTTGCAGATTGACCGTCTCCCCGTTGACCGACAGCGCGACGTGTTCGCTCAGACTACCCATTGTTCGCCCCCCTCTTTGATGCAGATTCAGTGAAGATGTAGGCAGTTTACCACATATCAGCCCAAAAAGCAAGCAGGGAATTCACACGGGTGTATTTCATTTGCGTTGGTAGTAGCGCAATTCATTGCGCGTCATGGACGGCGATAAATCGCCTCACTACCAACAAGTTTGAAATGCACCCATTCACACCCTCAGAACCACTTGCGCCACTTGAACAGAACCAGCATGAGGACGCCGACCATCACCATCAGACTGACGGCAAACGGATAGCCCCAAGCCCACTTGAGTTCCGGCATGTGTGCGAAGTTCATCCCGTAGATGCTGCTAATCAGCGTCATCGGCATAAAGATGGTCGTCAGAATCGTCAGCGTTTTCATCACTTCATTCATCTGGTTTGACCGCTGCGACAGGTAGGCATCCAGCGCGCCGGTGAGGAGTTCGCGAAGGGAGTCAATCAGTTCGTAAACGCGGAGGAGGTGATCGTGCACGTCGCGGAAGTAAATGAGCGTGCGCTGTTTGATGTAGGGAAACTCGCGGTTGTTGAGCATCGCAAAGATTTCTCGCTGCGGTCCAGCGATGCGACGCATGTGGACGAGTTGGCGTTTGAGTAGGAAGATGTGGTTGAGCGTCTCCCGCGTCGGCTCGGTCATAATCTGGTCTTCCAAGTCGTCTATCTCGTCGTCCAGTCGTTCCAGCGTTTGAAAGTATTCGTCCGTGATGTCGTCCATGATGGAGTAAAATACGAAATCCGCTCCACGTCCCAAAATCGCATTTTGCTTGAAGCAGTGTTCCCGCAGAACGCTCAACGTGCGCACGATTTGATGGCGCACCGTCACCAAAAAGTTGTGCCCCAAAAAGACATTCAGTTCAATAACTTCTGGCTCAGGCTCAGTGGGAGAGGCAGGTAGATGAATGACAATAAAACAATGCGTATCATAATCCGTGATGCCCGGCTTGGTGAGTTGGTCTTGACACTCCTCAATCGCCAAATCGTGAAAGCCGAAGATGCCCTGCAGCGTTTTGAGTTCCTCCACCGTCGGCTGCGTCACGTCAATCCAGAGGTTGATTTCTCGGTCTTTGCTCTGGCGCGCCCGCCGCACGTCGTCGAGCGTGCCTTTCGTTACCTCGCCGTCACAAGCGAGAAGGATTTCCATCATAGAAACCACCACGTCAAGGTCAATGAGTCAATGGGTCAGTGGGTCAATGAGTTAAATGGGATCCTGAGTTCATTGACTCATTGACTCATTGACCCATTGACTCAATCAGCCGTTCCGCCGCTGTGTCTGGGTCGGTCTGTCCGTCCAGCACAGCGCGCACGTGCGCTGCCGTCGCGTCGCCGCATTGCGCGTTGAGCCGCGTCCACAGCAATTCCTGCGCTGCCGCAATGATTTCGTGTCGCACGGCTCGTTCGTGCCATTGCTGCCACTGTCCGCTGCTCTTCAAAAATTCGCCGTGCTGCGCGAACGTTTCTTGCAACGCGGCGATGCCTTCGTCCCGTTCCGCCGACGTTTTCAGCACGGGAACAATCCACGCGCCTTCTTTTTTCTCGTCCAAATCCAATGCGCCTTGCAGCACTGCAACAGTTGCATCGGCAGCAGGAACGTCCGCTTTGTTGACGACGAGGACGTGCGCCGTTTCCAAAATGCCCGCTTTCAACGCCTGAACCGCATCACCCGAATGGGGCGCGGTGACGACACAAATCGTTTGAGCAGTGTAGCGAATCTCCCAGTCGGCTTGCCCCGCGCCCAGCGTCTCAACGAAAATCGCGTCGAAACCCGCCGCGTCCAACAGCAGGACGCCCCGCCGCGTCGCCCGCGCCACGCCGCCCACCTGTCCGCGTGACGCCATGCTGCGGATGAACACGCCGCTTTCGGTGGTTCTGCCTTGCATCCGCACGCGGTCGCCCAACAGCGCCCCGCCCGTGAACGGGCTGGTCGGGTCCACGCAAACGATGCCCACCGTTTTTTCCTGCCTGCGATACTCGGCAGCGAGCGCGTCAATCAGCGTGCTCTTGCCCACGCCCGGCGCGCCCGTGACGCCGATGACGTGCGCCTTGCCAGCGCGGGGATACACGACGCGCATGACCTCGCGCGCCTCCCCCCCGCCCGTCTCCAAAATCGTCATCACCCGCGCCAGCGCACGTCGGTCGCCCGATAGCGCGGTAGTCATCAGGTTGGTGGATGCGCTCACGGATAGACTCCTTCAACAATGTGATGCAGGCAATCCTGCCCGTCTTATTCACCACCGAAGCGCGTTTTCCTGTTAGAGCCTCATTGACACGCTTCATCCCCCTCGTTTATAATACGAAACACGATGAGACCCAAACCGATTGTGGCGATTGACGGTCCAGCGGGCGCGGGCAAAAGCACGGTGGGGCAGTTGGCGGCGCAGGCGTTGGGGTTTCTTTACGTGGACACGGGGGCGATGTACCGCGCGATGGCGTGGCGGGCGGACGAGTTGGGGTTGACGCCCGACGACGTTGAGCCAATCGCGGCGATGGCGCAGCAAAGCGACGTGCGACTGGAGGACGCGCCCGACGGGAAACAGCGCGTGTTCATCAACGGCGTGGACGTGACCGACGCCATTCGCACACCGCGCCTCAGCAACCTCGTCTCGCCAATTTCGGCAATCCCCGGCGTGCGGGAGCGCATGGTCGAATTGCAGCGCAAAATGGGCGCGAACGGTGGCGTCGTGATGGAGGGACGCGACATTCAGACCGTCGTGTTCCCCGATGCCGAGGTGAAAATTTTTCTGACCGCCTCTCCCGCCGAACGCGCGCGGCGGCGGTGGCGGGAACTGCAACAGCGGGGCATCACCGCTGACCTCGCGCAGATTCAGCGCGACATCGAAGAACGCGACGCCCGCGACAGTCAGCGCGATGTCTCGCCGTTGTGCAAAGCCGCGGACGCCATCGAGGTGAACACGGACGGTCTGACGATTGAACAGGTCGTTGAACGCATCATCCAAATCGTCAAGGGGCAGGGGAGTCATGGAGTGGTGGAGTAATGGAGTCAGGGGACCAACGTGTGCGTATCGTTTCCCCTATGCCATTCCTCCACTACTCCATGACTCCACGTGAGTCGTGGACATCCCGCAATCCTCTCCATTTCTCTATGCTCTCGGCGCGATAGTTGTGAAGTCGTCCCTGCGCGTGTTTTGTCGCTGGCGGGTGGAGGGGAAGGAAAACGTCCCCCGTGAGGGGGCGGCGATTGTTGCCTGCAATCACGTCAGTTATCTCGACCCGCTGACGGTGGGCGCGGCGATTGCGCCGCGACGGATGTATTACATGGCGAAGGACGAACTGTTTCGCGTGCCGCTGTTGTCCGCGCTGCTAACGCGGGTGGGAGCGTTTCCCGTGCAGCGCGGGACGGCGGACCGACGCGCTTTACGAACCACGCTCCAACTTCTCAAAGCGGGCGAACTCGTTCTGATGTTTCCCGAAGGCACGCGCAGCAAAGACGGCGCCTTGCAGCCGCCCGAACTGGGCATCGCACACCTCATCGCGCACGCCCGCGTGCCCGTCGTTCCCGTTGCGGTCACGGGGACGCACAAAGTTCTGCCGCGCGATGCTTTCATCCCGCGTCCCGCGCGCGTTCACGTGCGCATCGGCAAACCGTTCACGTTTGACAACCTCGCCCCGCGCCCGGAACGCGAGGCGCTGCAGGACGTCGCCGACCACATCATGCTGGAAATAAAGCGTTTGCTGGCCGCTGAGGGCAGCGGCTGACTTATTGACCCATTGACTCTTTCGCTTTTTCCATCGCTCCCAAATTCAACTTGAGCAACTGAAGAAACTGCCGGTCGCGTTCGGCGATGATGCGTTCGGCGAGGTCGTCGGGGTATTCGTACCAACCTTTACCTGTCTTCGCGCCGTAGTAACCTTGTGCAACAAGGTCTTTGAAAATAGCGGACGGTTCTTTGGCGTCGGAGATTTCAGGGAAAAGATAGTGGGCAATCGTTAGAATGACGTCCAGCCCCGACAGGTCGTTACTGAGCAGCGGACCCAGAACGGGCAGGCGGAAGCCGTAACTGTATTGTATCGCCGCGTCCACGTCTTCAGGCGTGGCGACGCCGTTTTCGATGAGCCACAGACACTCGCGCACAACGGCGAACTGCAAGCGGTTGCCGATGAAACCGGGCACGTCCTTTCGCACCCTCACGGGACGTTTGCCGAGGTGCCGACAAATATCGCAAGCGAACTGCGCGACCTCGTCCGAAGTCTGCGTACCTTGGGTAACCTCCACCAACGGAATAATGTGCGGCGGATTCCACCAGTGCATTCCTACCACGCGCTGCGGGCGGGCGCACTTGGCTTGAATGGTTGTGATGGGGATGCCCGAAGTGTTCGTGGACAGCACGGCGTCATCGGCAACCAAACTTTCCAGCGCAACGAACACATCCTGCTTCACGTCTGCGTTTTCCACGACGTTTTCTGACACGAAGTCCGCGCCTTTCACGTCCTGCCAATCGTTCGTGTAGCGGATGCGCGCGCGGGCTTCCTGCGCGGCGGATTCGGTCAGCAGTCCGCCTTCAATCAACAGGGCTTGATTCTTGGCGATGCGTTCGCGGGCGCGGTCGAGCGTTTCAGCGGAGCGCGTCCACAGGACAACCTCATGTCCCGCTTCCGCGAACCGCTGCGCAATGCCCGCGCCCATCGTGCCCGCGCCGACGACGGCGATGAGTTGAAGTTCGGAAGGGTGCATGCTTCTTATCCGCAGATGACGCGGATTGCACGGATGGATGGTCAATGGTCAATAGTTAATGGTCAATCAAATGCTACTCATCAACCATCAACCATCAACCATGACGTTATGATGTTTTGGGTGGTGTCGTCGAAGTCGCGCTCGTCAACGCCGAGCGGAGTTTGCCCAACAGTTCGCGCAGAGTTTCCAACTGCGTTTGAATGACGCCCGGCGATTCGCGGCTGATGGCGATTTCGAGGCTGGTCAGGCTGGAGCGAATCTCCTGAATGACGGCGGACGGGTCGGCGGGCGAGGAGAACGCAATGCGGATTTCACCGATGGCTTCGCGGGCGGTGTCAATGTCGCCGCCGCTTTCGAGATTTTCCGCGATGTCGCGCAATGCCGTCACGGTGCTGTTGCTGGGCGACAGCGCGGGCAGGCTGCGAATCTCGCCCAAAATTCGCTGGATTTCCGCGGCGGCTTTGTCGCGCTGACTTTGCGCGAGCAGCGTTTGCACCCGCTCCAAGCCGACTTGCAGCGACACGGTGGGCAAATGTCCCTCAAGGTAAACGAGCGTGCGCGACAGCCGCGCTACGTACACGCGCATTTCGTTGAAGCGGCGGTTGGCGATGAGGCTGCCGATTTTGTCCAGATACCGCGCCGCTAAATCAATGTCGGCGTTAGGGTCGTAGCGGATGATTTCCACGCCGCGCTCCACCTTCGTCGTCGGCGCAGAGGGTTTTGTCGTCGAAGGCGTCGCCTCCGACGGCGCGGAAGGCTTTGGGGGCTCGCCGGTGTCTTGCGGTGATTCGGTTGTGCCCGCGGCAGGCGGCGGTAGCGTTTCCTCCGTGTTTGTCGGACGCGTCGCGTCCTCGCGCCCATCAGCGGGCGGGGGGGGCGCCTGCGACGCGCCGGGTTGTGTGGCTTTGTCGTCTGAAAGTTTGCTCTTCGTTGAACGAGTGGACTTCGGAGGCGGCTTGGTGGGCTCCTCTTTTTTCTCCCCGCAACTGGGGAAGTTGACCAAGATGACACCTAACAGGAGACAAGCGTATTTCATGGCGATGACTCCTCGCTGATAGATTGCCCCTTTAGCATATCATCTTCTCCCCAAAATTGCAACGACGCAAAAAAAGAGCCTTCACCTCCGCCGCGTCTGCGGGCTCATCCCCCCGGTTGATGCCAGAACGACCGCCAGTAGGCTTGGTCGGACTCGAAGACGTTGAGGCGCTCCTTCGATGGGTCAAACGATGCGGGCAGGATGCCGAAGCGCTTGAGTTCGCGCACGTATTGTGGATTGGGCTGGAACGCGGGGGTGGAATAGCGCGGCACGCTGTCCAGCGTCGCCTTGCCTCTCTCGATGGCGGCGAGCAGGCGCTGGTAGTCGGGGTCGCTCTTGTCCTGAAAGACTTTGCCGCAACTTCCGTAGCCGCCCGCGCTTTTGGCGAGCGGTCCGAGCAGCAGCGGCGAAAGCGCGGGGCGGGTGAAGTTGAGCAGGATGTCGTCGCTGAATTTCGTCAGGGGATCGTTCTCCAACACGACGCGCTCATGGATGCCAATCGGGCGGTTGAGACCTCGCCGGTTGTTCGCAACGTTGGGTTGGAACGGCAGCGCTCGCCCCGTCTCGTTGAGGGGCTGTCCCAGCGCGTGGCAACTTCCGCAGCGACGACGCAGCGTCTCGCGCTCTCCCCCGAACACGCCGCCGACCGCTCTGCCCGCCAGCGATTGTTCGTAGGCGTTGCGCAAGCCCGCGTAACTGCCGGCATAAGGCGCCCCGCTTTCAATCCAGAGCCAGACGGTGCGCCATTCTTTCGGCGAAACCTTCACATCGTAGTGGCTGCCGTCCAGTTTCTTCAGCAGCGGACTGGCGGAACTGCCGATGGTTCTGGGCGGATAGTTTCCCAAGCCGTTGCGCCCATCGGCGACCTGTCGGTGCGCGAAGAGTTGAAAGAAACTGTGCGACCACGCGGGTCCGAGGTCACCCGTGAGGATCACGTTGCCTTCGCGTTTTTCGTAGGTGTGGCACTTCACGCAATGCTTGTCGAGAATCGGTTGAATGTCGCGGGGGAAGTCCATCACGTCAGGCAATCCCTCAAACGGTTGGATGCGGCTGGGCGGGCGGCGCAGAGCCGACAGCATGGTTGAGGGTTGATGGCTGATGGTTAATGGTTGAGGGGTGGACCTTGGACCCTGAACCCTCAACCCTTGGAGGGTCGGCGTCGTGCTGCGGGGTTCGTGGCACCCGACGCAGGTGGTCACTTCGCCTGGCATGACGGTCGTGAAACTGTGCATCCGTTGCACCGACAAATCCTTATCATCCAGAGCGACGAAGAACACGGGACGGCAGGCGGGCACCTCAAAATATGCCGAGCCGTCCTCTTCCACCGGCACCGTCCCCAGAATCCGCTCCAGCGTAAACGTCCCCAGCCACGAAACCAAATCGGGACCGCCGCTGAAGTTTACCGGCTTGGGCAGAATCTCCAGCACCAATAATTTTTTGATGTCGCCGCGTTTCACGCCCTCCATGTTGCGTCCTGCATAAACGTTCGTCAGCACCATTCGCCCCGTCGCTTGCTTCAAGTCCACCCGCGAAGGGATGACCTGCTCGCGGGGGCGTGGCATAACCGGACGCGGCTCGTGCACCTCCCCCTCGCCCTGCCACACAAAGAGCCGTTCGGCGTTCCCGCTGCCGTCCATGACCAGAATCTCCTTGCCGCGCGCTAGGAGGATGCAGTTCTCCGACAGCGGATAGGGGTCTTTGATGAGCGGAGACTTGTGCAGAGCACGAGCCGCCGGGCGATGGTCGGGTCCGCCTTTGGGCGATACGATAGTCGCAATTCCCTTGTGGTCATTCACGCCATGACCCGGAGAAAATGACGCCAGCACGTCACTGGTGCCTGGAATCGGTTTGGCGTCAATCATCACCACGCCGGGGTGCATGTTGCCATAGAAGACGGTCTGCCCGGTGCCGTCGGGGTTCATCGTCCAGAGGTGATGGAACTCCACCTGGCTGCGGTCCACGTATTCCCAGCGGGTGTAAAGAATGCGCCCGTCGGGCAGCACCCACGGCGTGTTGTCGTGCTCGCCGTTGTAGGAAATTCGCCGAATGTTCTTGCCGTCGGCGTCGCAGCGGTAAAGCACGCCCACCTGCGTCATCCAGCAGTTGACCCAAGCGTTGCAGCGCGTGGAGACAAACACGATGCCGCCATCCGGCAGATAGGCTGGCTCGTAATCGTCATACGCGCCCGACGTGATTTGCCGCAGCCCGCTCCCATCCACGTTTATCTCGTAGAGGTGATAGTTGTCCTCGCCCGCCTTGCGATAGGAGAAGAGAATCTTCTTGCCGTCGTAGTGTATCTGCGGGTCGCGGACGGAGCCGCCGCGCGCGTCGAGTATGACTTTCATCTCGCCGGTGCGCACGTTCACCTTGCAGAGTTTGCCCACGTCCGGTTTGCCGTTGCCCGCGTAAGCCTTGCGGTTCTCGTCGTCGCAGTAGTAGCCAATGTTGGCGTACCAGTGTCCGTCATCGTAGTTGCCGCGCACGGCGAAAACAATCTCGTCCACCTGTTTCATCGGTCCGGCGAGCGCGTTGGCAAGCACCGAACTCTCCCGCGCCGCCTGCGAACCGGACACGAGGACAGAAGACCACAGCGAGAAAGCGACTAAGGTGATGTGAACGGACATAAGACCCTCCCCACGAAACACATTCTGACGGATTGTGCGTGCGTCGCCCAAACGAACAGTTGGCACGACGCACCGAACTTTAGTCTATTGTGGAGGGATTCAGCGCACAAAGACAGTGGGGAATCCCTTCCTCGGTTCAACCTTTGCGCCGCGTTTGACATCATCGGCTCGCTCTGCTATTCATCTTTGCTTGGTTAGCAGATGTCCTCCGAAGTCGGAGGAGGGGCAGTGTTGGAGGTTGGTTGTGTTGCGTCCTGAGTTTCATCTTGTAATGGAGGAATAGGTTGGCTCAGTTCGGCTAAGACATCTTGCAGTTCATTGGGGTCAGGGTTTTCCTGTTCCGACTTGGCGTAGATGGTCAGCAGATGGACAACGCGGGCGGATTCGTCGAGGCCGCCACTTTTGCCCTTCTTCATGTCGGAACTGGCGAGGCGGATTTTGAAAACAGTATCCCCGAAACCGGGGATGGAGTCACCCGCGCGTGGGTTGGCTGTTAGCAGGTCAGTTAACGGGGCAAAGTCCTGCCCAACGCGCCGATACTTCCTGGCTAACTGTTTGAGACGCCGTTCAAACCGAGGGGTGGCGCGGACTTCATAGTTCATCGAGCAACTCCTTCGCTGGACGTCCCAGACCGGTCTTGACTTCCAACAATGCCTCTCTCACGTCGGCTGTTAAGTCCACGACTTCATCCGTTTCCTCTTCTTCTCGCTTCGCCGCCAGAAAGCGTGCAAAGTCTAACACCGTGCGTTTCTCGCGTGGCGGAAGTTTGCGCACTTCTTCCGAGATTTCCTGCTCCAATATCGCTTTTGCCATACGAACATCCCCTTTCAACTGGGATGAGTTTACCACAATGTTTTTGCGCCTGTCAAACGCCATCCAATTCGCTGACCGCTCTGCCCGATACCGCCTGTCACGATATGTTCGTTGGGCGATGCTCTGTCACCCAGGCTGCCAACGTCTCCAGTGCGATATTCCCGCCGCTCAACAATGCGACAACGTGCTTCCCGGGCAGCGCCACCTTGCCCGTTCGCAGCGCGGCAACCGTGACCGCGCCGCCGGCTTCGACGACACACTTGGCGTGTTCGGCGAGAAACACAACGGCGTCTTTTACGTCCTCATCGGAAACTGTCACCACGTCGTCGACATATCGCTGGATATGCTCCCACGGCAGCGCGCCAGGATACGTTGCCGTGAGTGCATCGCAGAGGGTGTTGACTTCGGGAATCTTCACAACCTCGCCGCGTTGAAAGGAAAGATAGGTCGCGTTGGAGCCTTCGGGTTGGACGCCGATGACCTTCGCGGTGGGCTTGATTGTTTTCACCGCCGTCGCCACGCCGGCGATGAGTCCGCCGGTGCTAATGGGGACAAGCACAGCGTTGGCGTCGGGCAGTTGCTCCATAATTTCCGCGCCAAGCGTGCCGTGACCGATGATGACGTTGGCGTCTTCGAGGTGGTTGATGGTGGCAATGCCCCGCTCGCGCTGCAACCGTTCGAGGACTTCAAACCGCGCCTCGTAGCGGTTTTCGCAAAACACGATTTCGCCGCCGTAGTGCCGCGTTTTCTCGACCTTGAACGGCGCGGTTTTCTGCATCATCACAATCGCCGTCGGCACGCCCAGCAGCCGCCCCATGTAAGCGAACGCGCTGGCAAAGTTGCCCGACGACGACAGCGCGGCTCCCCGCTGTTTCTGCTCCGCCGACAGGCGGTTCAAAATCGTGAACGCCGCGCGCGCCTTGTAAGAACCCGTCACCTGCAAGTTCTCGCACTTGAGAAACACGCGGCTGCCCGTCGCCGCCGACAATTCCTCTGACGGCAGCATCGGCGTGCGGCGGACGACGGACGGGAGTTCAGATTGTGCGGTGCGAATGTCACTCAGAGAAATCATGTATGTTTTTCATCCGCTGATGACGCGAATCCACGCGGATTGATTTTGGGAAAAGAATAATCCGCGAAAATCCGCGTCATCAGCGGATATTCACTCCAACACTCTCCGCCAACTCCGTCAATTGCCGCCATGTTTCGTCGTCGACGAAGATGCCTTCCTGTTTTCGCTTTTCAATCTGGCGGTATTCGGGTTCGCCGGGCATGAGGATTTCGGTGAAGCCGAGCGCGAGCGGCGAGGTTCTCAGGTAGCGCACGAGGTCGTTCACTTGTTCACGGAACGTCTCAGGGTCCACGAAATCGCTGATGTTGAGTCCCAGCATCCACACGCCGTTGTTGAGCCGCTTGGCTTCTTCGTTGGAGTAGCCCGCACCGCTGAGGATGCCGCTGAGGACTTCCACGACCAAGCCTAATGCGAATCCTTTGTGCCCGACGATGCCGCCGAACGGCAGGATGCAGCCGCGCGGCGGACCGTAGAAATCGTTGGGGTCGGTGGTGGGGTTGCCCTGCGCGTCGGTAATCCAGCCTTCGGGGCACGGCTCGCCGCGATTGCGCTTGACGCGCACCTTGCCTTCGGCGACGACGGTGGTGGTCATGTCCACGACGATGGGATGCCCGCCGGTCGGAATCGCAAACGACAGCGGGTTGGTGGACAGCCGCCCCGCCCGTCCGCCCCACGGCGGCATGTATTGTGCCGCCCCCCCGCCGTTGACCGACATCGCGCCGATGAGACCTTGCTGCGCCATCCTCGTTGGATACGCGCCCAGCCGCCCGACGTGGTTGCAGCGTCGCACCGTGACGGACGCGACGCCGTAATGCTTCGCCTTCTCAATGCAGATGCCCGCCGCCCATTGCGCGACGACCTGACCGAACCCCCATCCGCCGTCCAGCACCGCCGTCGCGGCGCGCTCTTGAACCACTGTGCGCGGCGCGCCCGGCACGAACAGACCGTCCCGAATCATCTGAACATACTGCATGACGCGAATGACACCATGCGAATCGTGCCCCATCAAGTTCGCTTCCACCAGCGCATCCGCCACGATGCTCGCCTCGTCTGGCGGCACGCCGACTTTGACAAATACATCAACCGCTACCTGGCGCAGGTAGTCGGGAGTGAAAATAGGCATGGAATGTCTCCTTCGAAAATCGTCGGCATAGGATGCCGAACTGGTCTATCGCGCCGACCACGACGGCATCCCATGCCGTCATTTTCATGCGGCGTGGCGCGTCAACGGCGCATGAATGATTCCTTCGAAAATCGTCGTCATCCTCGTCGCCGTCCTCATTCTCGAACCTCAAAAACGACCGACGACGAGGACGATTTTCCTGCAGCGTGAGGCGTCAACGACGCCTGGGCGATTCTTTTTATCTTCTCCCCGGCGCGCGATAGCCTTTGCGCCGATAAAACTCCCGCTCCGCCCACGTCTGCGCTTCGACTTCCTCTTGTTGTTCCTTAGCAGAACGAACGCGAGCGTCCTGCGCCCACCACGCGCTGCTGCGGCGACTGCGCGTATGCCCCAACTTGACGTGCGCGATTTCGTGCAGCAGACACTCAAAGGCGTAATCGTCCAGGCTGCCATCGGGCGTCCAAACGATGATGAGATAATCTTCTGCGTCCTTGTCAAACAGGTAGGCGTAAGCGTGAACGCGTCCGCTCCAACCGAATTTGTGGGGCGTCGTGTAAACCTCGCCGCGCACGTCGTAACGCTCCAATTCGGCGTGCCACTCCCCCCCCGCCAGCGTCACGGGACGGTCCACCCGCTCCTTGCCGCCGTTGACGATAGACTGCGCTCGGTCGCGCATTTTTCCAATGCTGGGCGTTGCGTTCATTTCACGTAGACCTCCATCCATTGGCGTTAGTTTAGCAAAGTCGCTGCATTTTGTCCAACGCGCTTTTGACGTCTCGCCGGTCGCGTGTTATAATAGGGGCATCTTTGATGCTTAGAAAAGAGGTGTCAACATGCGTGTCGGATGCGCGGCTTATTCGTATCGTCAGTATTTGCAGGGTGGACAGATGCCACTGGAGCAGTTCGTTCAGGCGTGTCGGGAGATGGGGTTGGACGGCGTCGAACTCACGTCTTATTACTTTAAGACGACGCAGCCTCAGTATCTCTACGACCTGAAGCGGTTATGTTTTGCGTTCGGTCTCCACGTCGCGGGCACAGCGGTGGGAAGCAACTTTGCACAGGCGGACGCCGGGCAGCGGCGTCTGCACGTCGAGATGACTAAACACTGGATTGACAACTCGGTCATTTTAGGCGCGCCGTGCCTCCGCGTCTTTGCCGGTCCCGTTCCCAAAGATTGCACGGAAGAACAGGCGTTCAACTGGGCGGTGGAGTGCCTGCGCGAGGTTGCGGCGTACGGTGAGCAGAAAGGCGTCGTGGTGGCGCTGGAAAATCACGGCGGCATCACCAGCACCGCCGAGCAGGTGCTCAAACTGTTGGGCGCGGTCAACAATCCATGGCTGGGCGTCAACCTCGACTTCGGCAACTTCCGCCAAGACCCCTACGCCGAGTTTGAAATGTGCGCGCCTTATACTGTGACCACTCACGCCAAAACTCACTACGGCAGCGCGGAGGGTCCGGTGGCGGTGGACTATGCGCGGGTCGTGGAGATCATGCGCAACGCAGGTTACAAGGGCTACATCACGATTGAGTACGAAGGCAAAGAAGAACCCCGCGTCGCCGTGCCACAGTTTGCCGAGCAGTTGTTGTCCGTTGTGCGCGGCGTTTGACAGGGGCGAGTGGATTTGGTATGATAGCAGCGGAAAGGGGAGAGACACAATGAAAACCAAGTGGATACTCAGTTTGCTGGTCGTCGGTTGTTTTCATCTGTCCGTCACACGCAGTTGGGCGCAAACGCCGGAGGCGGAACGGGGCGAGGTCGTCATGGTCGGTTGGGTTCTGAGCGTGGACGCTCCGGCGACTTCGTTCGTCATGGCGGTGCGGGAGTATACGATTGCCCACGACCGCACCTATCGCTTGCGCACGCCGCGCGCCGTCGTCGTGCAAGCGCCCGCCGGGGTTCCGATTCACGTCCGCTGGAACGCCAGCGAAATTAAGACGTTTGATGACATTCAACCGGGGGTGAACGTCGTTGCCTGCGGTCCCAACAAAGGGTTGGGACAACCTCTGCAAGCCAACAACGTCGCCCTGTGGACGCGGGTGGAAAAGGGCACGTTCATCTACGGTCCCCCTCCCGCCCCGCCCACCACGCCAGGAGCGGCAGCGCCGCCGATGACGCCGGGCGGCGATGTGTTGATTCCGCTGCCGCCGATTGCCTCCCCGACGGCAAAGCCCGACAAACCCAAAGCCCCCGCCAGCAGGCCGCCCGCCAAGCCCAAATCAAAATCCCGCTCGCGTAAATGAGTCAATGAGTCAATGGGTCAATGAGTCAATGAACGTCCCAAACTTCGTTTGGGCTGAACCAATTGACTCATTGACCCGGCGAGCCTTTGATGGAAGCCCAGAAGAGAAAGATTCTCATCATCGATGACGAGCCGTTCGTGGTGCGCATCCTGCAAACCAACCTTAAAATTGAGGGCTACGAGGTCATTACCGCCGGCGACGGAGAACAAGGACTGCAAGCGGCTCGACGCGAACTGCCCAGCCTCATCATCTTAGACGTGATGCTGCCGAAGATGAGCGGCTGGGAAGTGTTGACGGAACTCAGGGCGGACGAGACGACGCGCCGCATTCCCGTGCTGATTCTCACCGTCCTGCACGAGATGGAAAAGTCGGAGCAAGAGAAGGCGTCGCTGGCGCAGAGATTGCTGACGAAGCCCTTTGAGCCGATGGCGTTCATCGCCGCCGTTCACGAACTGTTAGGAGAAACTCCCTAAATGTCGCAACAGCCCAAACTCTCGTGGAACCCCATCCGTTTCCTCACCCCCATCCTCGACGCGCGCATCATGACCGTCCACGACCAGATTGCCCAAGCCGCTGACTTTGGGCTATCATACGTGGAGTTTCATCACGCCCTCGTGCCGATGGAGGCGGACGAAGTTGCGGTGTTCCGGGCGACTCTCGACCGCTACGGTCTGGGCGTCTCCATGCTGACCTGCGCCCCGGACTTCACTCACCCCGACGCGGACGAACGGCGGCGGATTCTTGAGGAAATGTTTCGTAAGGTCGACGTGGCTGCCGCCATCGGCGCGACGTGCATTCGTGGCACGGTCGGTTGCGTTCACGACGGGCTGTCGCTGGAAGAAGGCGCGCGCAATGCCGCCGCGTGCCTGCTGCGCCTCGCCGAATACGCCGAACCACGCGGCGTGACCGTCGTGACCGAAAACCACTACCGCGACCGCCGCTGGACGAAGGAGGACTTCGGATTTCGCGCCGAAGGCTTCCTCGCGGTGTTTGAGAAAATCAAAGATGCTCCCGTTTACGTCAACTTCGACTTCTCCAACCAAATCATGAGCAACCAAGACCCGATGGCGGTGCTGCAAGTTGTCAAGCACAAAGTCCGCCACTGTCACGTCAACGACCGCAAACCCGGCAGTTACCAGCACTCACTGCTTGGTGAAGGCGACTGCGACTTCGACGCTATCTTTCGCACCCTTGCCGAGGTTGGCTACGATGGATACCTCAGTTACGAAGACAGCAACTTGCTGGGGGACGAAGGCACGCGGCAGGGGTTGGAGTTTATCAGGAAAAAGGTCAGAGAATTCTGGGGTGGATAGGGTGCATTACGCAGAATTTGCCGCCCTGTTGCCACCGAATCGAATTCTAAGACGCCGGAACGAAAGTCTGCTGAAGCAGACTCGTTTGCGGTTCAGCCTGCTTTTAGCAGGCTTTGCAGGCGTTGCAGACGCCGAATTC
>FWPU01002273.1_pt1 | contig 53812 bp, 47 predicted proteins | sample 2228361 | NCBI WGS metagenome assembly FWPU01 (sample SAMEA103939777, study PRJEB20133) | metagenome | reverse complement strand
AGCGATTACCACATCGGCCCGGGTTCGGCAGCAATGGATGCGGGAATCCCCACCGTCGTCACCACCGACGTAGACGATGACCGGCGCCCCATCGGCCCGCTGCCGGACATCGGCGCCGACGAGTTCTACTGCTACGCGCTGGGCAGCGTGAGCATCGCCGGGCCGACGAGCGGCTTCAGCGGCACGGCCACCGCCTTCACCGCCGCCGTCTCTCCGCCGACGGCCACGCTGCCGATCACCTACACCTGGCAGGCCAGCGGGCAGGCGCTCATCAGCCGCACCACCTACAGCCTGAGCGACACGGCGACCTTCACGTGGACGGTCACGGGCCCACAGGCCATCACCGTCACCGCGGCCAACTGCGGCGACAGCGCGGTGGATACGCACACGATCACCCTGTATCGCTCGCGCATCTATCTGCCGCTGGTGTTGCGGAATTACTGAGCAGAGAAAACAGGGAGCGGGGGGCAGCGGGTACAGGCTTTTCCCACTGCTCCCCAGCACACGATGAGGAGAGACAAAGCGATGCGACTTCGCCTATTGTTGGCTTCTGCTAGTGGCTCAGCACTGGCCTTGCTTGTGCTGGCGGCGTTGGGCGGCCTCACCGCCCAGGCGCAGCAGATTTTCTTTTACCGGTACGTGGTCAACCCGGGCGGTGTGGACTCGGGTGATTGCAGGTCCGCGACCGCCCCGTGCCGGACGGTGCAGTACGCGCTCAGCCAGGCCGGCCCTGGCGATCGCATCCGTGTGGCCGACCGGAGCGACATCCCCGGCCCCTCGGTCTACACCGGAACGATCGGCATTACCCAATCCGTTACGTTGGATGGAGCATGGCAAGCCACCTGCGGTACGATGATATGTAATTTCACTCCTGCTACCTGTACCCCACAGAGCGTTATCCTGGATGGACAGGGAGCGATGTGGACGATCGGTATTACCGGCACTCCCACCCTGATCACCCCCACTATCCGCTGCTTCACGATCACAGGGGCAGGGCAGACGGTATCGGGGACATTTGGCGGCGGAATCCACTCCCAGAATGCCTCGCTGACGGTCGCCGAAAATGTCATCACCGGCAACGTCGCGGCTGCCTACGGCGGCGGCATTTACATCGAGTCCGGCTCGGTCGTGATCACAGCCAACGATGTGCTCAGCAACTATGCCACCTGGGGCGGCGGCGGCATCTATCTGGCACAAAACGTCACGGCGACATTGTACGGCAACCGCATCGCGGGAAACTGGACAGGCAACAATGGTGTAGGAGGAGCGATCAAGCAGGGGTCTATCGCCACTGCTACCGCCAATCTGATCACGCACAACCGATCTCGGGTGATCTGGATTATATCGGGCGATGGAAGCCAGCGCGTAACGGCGGTCAACAACGTCTTGATGCATAACGTCGTCGTGGGAGGCACCGAGCCCAAGGGCGTTCTAGAGATCGACAACGACCAAGCGATCTTGCTCCACAACCTGATCGTCTCCAACACGAACGCGACCTCACCCTTCTTGGCCGATGCAGTCAAGATATCCAATGGCGCCATCGTCACATTGGCGAATAACCTCTTTGCCCATAATAGTGGCGCTGGCATTGCAACCATCTCAGTGTCCGGCGTTGTCACCACAGTGACCAACAATCTCTTCTGGCACAACGGCTCAGAGTCTATCACCGGCACGAACGCAGTGCTGGCCGACCCGGTTTTGCTCGCCGACGGCTACCACATCGGCCCTGGCTCGGCGGCGATCGGCGCGGGGATAGATGCAGGGGTAGTGACAGACATTGATGGTGAACGACGCATAGGGTTGCCTGACATTGGGGTGGACGAGCACACTACCCGTGTCTACCTGCCGCTGGTGCTGCGGAATGATTGACCCCGCCCCACGCTAGTCTCCGCCTATCAGAGAAGAGAAAGACGGGCATAGGCGCGAACATAAGGGGCTGGCGATTGAAATCGCGCCGGTAGGGGCGGGCTGACCCCACCCCTACGGCCGGCTGTCCGCCTGCGCGGACAGAGGCGTCTACGCAGGTAGACGCCCGGCTGAAAGCCCCCAAGGTGCGACTTGAGTCGCTTAAGTGAGCGCCTACGGGCATAGGGGGTAGGGGAAGCAAAGGGGAGACGTAGAATGCGTATCCCCGGCTATTATGCTTGTCCCAGACCTTCTGACGGGGCTGCCCGCGACTGGATGTCCTCGATGCCCACCGCTACCCGCTCTCGCAGAACCGGGCGGCGTCTTGCCCCAATCCCAAACGCGAGTAGAATTGATCGCACGTCGCAGGTATCCCATTCATCTGGGAGCAAAACCGCGAAGCGAGAGGTGAGCGAATGCAAAGGCGCGATGTCGTGATATCGGATGACCTGGACTATCTGCGCAAGGAATCGCTGCGAACCGTGCTGTTCTGGATGACCGCTGCGCTATACCTCTGGGGACTGATTCTGTTCCAGCCGTTCAAACTGCAACCGGTCAATCGGGTCGGCGTTGTCGCCTGGGGGCCGGCTCTGTTGGCCGTTGGATTGGCGGTGGCCTTTGCGGTCCGAAGGCGCAGTTCATCGGCGGCAGCGGCAGCAGCAATTGCGGGTATGGCCGCAGCCATTCTGTTGATGATGTGGATGACAGACGCACGAATCGCCCCCTACATGCTCGTCGTGGTGGTGAGCCTGACCGGCCTGTTGTTCGGCATGAAGACTGTGGTCGGGGTGACCGCGCTGTGTGGCGCTGCGGTTATCGCCATCGGTTCCCTGCGCCAGGGGTACTCTCCTGTCTCGGCCGAGGTCCTATCTCCGCTCCTGGTCATCAGCGTGGTGGGCATCCTTTCCTTTCTGGCAGTCCGCAATCTATACTTTGCGCTCCAGTGGGCCCTGGATCGGACGATGGCGGCACAGCGCAACGAGGAGGAAGCACGGCTCCATCGAGGAGAACTGGCCCGTACACTGAAGGCGCTGACCGAGGCCTATCAACGCCTGGAATACGCCAACTACGATCTGGCCCGGGCGCGGGAGGTAGCAGAAGAGGCCAGGCTCAGCAAGCAGCGTTTTGTGGCCCAGGTCAGCCACGAGTTGCGCACACCTCTCAATGTGCTCACGGCCCTCAGTGAGATGATGTATCTCTCGCCGGAAAGGTACGGCCCCGCCCCGTTGCCCCCCGAACTCCGCAGAGACGCGCGCGAGATCTACCGCAGTGGCAAACACCTGCTCCATTTGGTGGACGATGTACTGGACCTGGCACAGATCGAGGCCGGGCAACTACGGACGGACGTGGAAGCAGTCAACTTCCGCGATGTGGTCACTGAGGCTCTGGACATGATCCGTCCCCTCGTGCGTCAGAAGGGGATCGCTCTGCAAGCCGAGTTGCCCCCAGACCTACCCCCTGTCCTCATAGACCGGGATCGGGTACAACAGGTTTTGCTCAATCTCCTGAACAATGCCCAGCGTTTCACGGAACGTGGCAGCATCACCGTGCGGGCTGCTCCTGAAGGAGAGTACGTCAAGGTCACCGTGGCCGACACAGGGATCGGCATCCCTCCCGGTGAGCACGAGGAAATGTTCAAGGAATTCTATCAGGTGGAGGGATTTGCGGCTCGCGATCAGGGCGGGCATGGGCTAGGCCTGGCGATATGCAAGCGGTTCATCGAGATGCACGGTGGGCGCATCTGGGTAGAGAGCGATGGTGTGCCCGGCCATGGAAGTCAGTTCCATTTTACTCTGCCGATAGCGGGAGCGGAGCGCATTGAGGTGAGCAGGTTGCAGGGAGTCTCGAGACCCTTGAAGAAGCCGACAGGCCGTGGCCGAACCCTGCTGCTCCTCGACCGGGATCCCGCCGTCCTGCAGATATTGGAGCGAGGCTTGGAGGAATACCAGATTGTGCCGGTTGACGACGTCCCACAAGTCCCCGGGCTGGCACGTGAGTTGTGCGCACAGGCAGTGGTGATCAACTCGGCACACGGGAGAGAGGCAGGACAACAGATACTGGAATTGCACCGGAGGTTGGATCACCCCTCTTTGCCGATCATCTTGTGCCCTCTAGTGGGGGAACGCCAGTTGAAGCAGGCGCTCGACGTGACAGATTACCTGATCAAGCCCATCAAGCGCGAGGTGCTCACGGCTCTGCTTGAGCGGCTGGATGGGCGCGTGCGGCGCGTGCTCATCGTGGACGATGATCCACAGATGGTGCATCTCCTGGCGCGCATGCTGGAGGTAGCCGGACGCGAGTACGAGGTGATGTGCGCTTACAACGGCCACGAGGGCCTGCGCCAGATGCGATCCCGGCCGCCGGACCTGGTCCTGCTGGATCTGATCATGCCGGAGATGGACGGGTACGAGATGTTGACCCAGATGCGGGCAGATGCCGAATTGCGCGACATCCCCGTGGTGGTCATCACCGCTCAGCAGCGCACCCCCGAAGAGGAACGGCAATTGGGCGGGAAGACATTGCTCGTGCGCTCTGAGGTGGGGTTCACGAACGCAGAGGTCTTGACCTACCTGCGCGCCATTCTCAACGCTGCCAGTGCGCCCACTGCGTCGTCACGGGTGACCAGGCAATCGGCTCAGCGTGTCCAGGAGTGCGGTCTGAGAGACGGGCTTTTGCAGATAGGCGGCGGCGCCTAGCGAGTGCGCCAACTCGGGATCCTCTAGGACGGAACAAATGATCACCGGGATAGAGCAGGTAACAGGATCGCTCTTGAGCGCCTGGAGGATCTCCCAACCGTCCTGACTGGGCATCATGATGTCGAGCGTAATCGCGGTAGGGTTGACTTCGCGCGCCAGTCTCAGTGCCCGGTCGCCCGTCGTGGCTCCTATGACCTGATAGCCGTGGCCGGCCAAGTAGCCCTGAAAGACACGGATCATCCCCTCATTATCTTCGATGACCAGCAGGGTCTTTCGGCTATCCACCGGGAAATCGAAACTGCACGTACACTCCCCGGGCCGGATCCTGACCCCCGACCAATGTCCACGCACCATCTCCACCAAGTGGCGCGCAGGCTCCAACTCGGCTGCGCATTGGGTTGCTATTTCACCCAGGTGGTAGTCCGACTCGCACAGTTTGGTGATCAGGTCTGTGAGCAAACGCTGTCCTTCACAGCGCATGCGCACGCAGATACGTTCGGTGCCGGGGTGCGAGATCAGTGTGCTCAGTGTCCTGACGAGTACCTGGCGCAGCAACGTGCGGCTGCCATAGACAGTGGTCAACTTTGGGTCCAGTTCGCATGCCAACGTCACGCCATGCTGCTCGGCCAGGTGCCTGACCACTTCCAACACTCCTCGCACTACCTCGGCGGGCTCCACGGCCTCGCACTGGGCAAGAACACGCTTGGCCTCGGTGTCCAGGCTGTCCGGCTCATGCGCGACAGATGCTTGTTGCTCAAGCCTCTCCCATAACACAGAGGCCAGCATGGTGATCGCCTTTTGCTGTTCGCGAAAGAACTGGCTACGGCTATACCCCAGTTCGCGCATAATGTCCGAAAGGGGCCTTTCTTCGACGTAGCGGTATACGAGCAACGAGTAAAAGCGCGCGTGCGATGTGTCCGCCGTGACCTGACCCGGCGGGTTGAGCGCCTCAATGCTTTCCAACAGCAGGCGACTAAGCCGGTGGGCGCGGCTTGGCCCCCCAGGTTTCACTTCGGGCCAGAAGCGCAAGGCTAGCGGATGGCCTTCAAGATAGGGGTAATCGTACAGATGATGCAGGGCATCACGCACCTGCTGGTGGAACTCGTCTCGACTCAACATCCTGCGACCAACCTGCTCCTGCCCTCAAGCAGCGGCCGGGCTGAGCCGGCGCCGCCGGTTGCGGCTGCTGCGCATGCGACGACGGCGCAGTCAGCAGAACGTGGCCTCCGATAGGGCAATTTGCCCCTGACATTGTGCCATGAATCAGCCGAAAGTGCAAGGGAGAATCGAGGGAATCTATACCGCACGTGGGCACAAACTGCGTTTTTCGCGTCTGCCGGATTGATGCGCCAGTCCCGCGCAAATCACGGCCAATCTTGGGGAACGAGTGCCGGTTGAGCGCCGCCGTGCGCTCGAAGCGCACGGCTAAGGGCAGATGAAAGCCCCACGGGCTGATTCTCCTAAAAGAGGCCTGGTGCACACCGGAATCCCGAACTTGTTCGGGCCGAACGTGTTCGGGCCGAACTTGTTCGGGCCGAACGTGTTCGGGCCGAACGTGTAGGGGCAGGGCGCCCCCGCCCCGACGGCCGGCTGTCCGCCAGCGCGGACAGAGGCGCCTACGCAGGTAGACGCCCGGCCGAAAGCCCCCAAGGTGCGACTTGAGTCGCTTAAGTGAGCGCCTATGCCCTGCCCACCTCACAGCGGCGAGCAGGATTTCTCATGGCGACGGATGGTCCGTAGCGCTACGGCCTGGTATTAATTTGGGACTGTCTTGAGATTATTGAGCAGAATCGGCCGCCGATTTCTGCTATAATGATCGTTAGTAACCGCACCACGAATGGCACGAATATCTTTCTGTTTCAGGCACGATTCGCGCTATTCGTCCATTCGTGCGATTCGTGATTCAAACTGTCGGGTAATGCATCTACACACACCCATCAGCAATTGGCCAAGGCCGGGAGGGTTAGTCCGTTACACGCGAAATTCTTGCCCAATGAGCAAGGATTTTTACCACAAAGGACACTACGGCTACACTAAGGACACAAAGGTAACCTTAGTGTCCTTTATGTATCCTTCGTGTCCTTCGTGGTTTTCGGTTCCGGCTTGTCCGGGTTAGGAGAAAGACATGTCCGAGACACAAGCACCCGCAGAGCGCCGTGGAATTGCAAGTCTGTTGTGGGGGATCATTGTGCAGCCCCGCGCTACAATGGAGTATTTGAACGCGCACGGAAAACGCGCCTGGTGGCTGCCGGCTGTACTGGGCTTGCTCCTGGTTCTCCTGCCCGTCCTGGCCGAGTCCCCTATCAGGATCCGCCAGTCCCGCGAGGCATTCCTGGCTGCCCAAGAGCAGATGGCAGAGCGGTTTGGGGAGCAGACGGATCAGGTCCAGATGGAACAAGCCATGTCCATCGCCACCAACCCGCTGATGACCACCGTCTTTCCCGCCGTCGGCGGTGTGGTCTGGCGCATCGTAGTCTGGTTGGTATGGGCTGGCGTGCTCTATCTGGCGGGGATGGCGCTGGGCGGGCGCAGCACCTACGGCGCGCTGTTCCGCATGGTGGTGTGGGCGTGGCTGCCGTACGCACTGCGCGGCCTGCTCCAGACGATCTATATCACGGCCAGCGGCCAACTCGTCGCCAACCCCGGCCTCTCCGGCCTGGTCGAACAGCCCCAATCGGTCAGCGAAGCATTCGCTGCCCCACCCAGCCTGGGCCAGACGCTCTGCGCAGCCGGCCTGGCACCGATCGACCTTTTCCTGGTGTGGAATCTGATCCTGCTGGTGATTGGCGTGACCGTGACTACTCGCTTGCCGCAGCGCAAGGCCGTGTTGATCACGTTGGGCATGTGGATCCTGCTGACTGCAGTGGGCCTGGTCCCCAAACTTGTCGGTGCCATCTTCACGCAGTCCATGGTAGCCGTCGGCCCATAGGGCTTTACACGCTATGGCCAAGCAAGAATCGTTCATCCGCATCCACGACCTGCACCGGGATTTCCCGATGGGCCACACCACCGTTCACGCGTTGGACGGGGTGAGCATCACCGTCGAGCAAGGCGAGTTCCTGAGCGTGATGGGCCCTTCCGGGTCGGGCAAGTCTACTTTACTGTACCTGCTCGGTGGGCTTGACCGTCCTACCGCCGGTCACATCTGGGTGCGGGGGCAGGACATCACCGCGTTGGACGAAAACGGCCTGGCTGCGTACCGCCGCCGCGAGGTGGGATTCGTGTTCCAGTTCTTCCACCTCATCCCCACGATGACAGCGCAGGAAAACGTCGAATTCCCGATGATTTTCGCGCGCGTGCCGCCGGCCAAGCGCCATGCGCGGGCGCGTCATCTGCTGGAGACGGTGGGCCTGGCCGACCGCGTGGATCACAAGCCTACCGAACTCTCCGGCGGCGAGCAGCAGCGCGTCGCCATCGCCCGCGCCCTGGTGAACGATCCCGCCATCATCCTGGCCGACGAGCCCACCGGCAACCTCGACAGTCATACCGGCGCCGAGGTGATGGAGACCCTAAGACGGCTCAACCAGGAGGAGAGGCGCACCATCATCGTTGTCACGCACGATCCGACGGTGGCCCGCTACACCGGCCGGCGCATCCATCTGCTGGACGGGCGGATCGCCGAGGGGCCTGTATCACTGTGAACGGCCCGGGGCAGCCAGGAGGCAGGCGGTTCTCCGCCTTGCTGCCCGGCTCTGCATAGTGTATAATAAACCTTGGAAGCAATCAACGGGGTTATCGAAGCGCCGATTGTCACCGTCGAGAGCATTTGGCTAGCGGACCTTGAGGCCAAAGCCGTTGACGTGATTTGTCACGACATCCCCGAGATCGCCGGGAGCGAAGGGTTGCCAGGTATCAGTTTCTTGCAGCACTTTTGGATTCTGATCGACTATACCATAGCGCGGCCTCTGGCCGCAACCAATTTGCCGGACACGGATAGACACGGATTCTCACGGATTGAAAATAAAAACTCATCCGTGTTTATCCGTGAAATCCGTGTCCCAAAAATCTTGTGTGCCCAACCGCCGGGGTAGGGGCGGGCCGTCCCATCACTTCGCGCCTACAAAAATCTTCGATTGTGGTAATTTTTCGAGAGTAATATTACAGAGGCCTTGGAAATCACAGACTAACGAACGCGCTAGGCCCCTCCTCCCATCGTTCACTCAACCCCCTGACCCCAAAACCCCATGCTTCGGAGGCAAGATGCACAGAACCGTCCCGCTCGCTACAACCCTGATCGTCGTATTCGCCACAATGCTGGCACTGACTGCCGTCGTGCTGGCAAAGCCGCCGGCTCAAATCACGATCACCGGCGTCGAACCGCGCACGATGGTTAGCCAGAGCGGCGGCACGCTGAGCATCTACGGCAGCGGCTTTACCACGGCCACTGTTTCCCGCCTGGTGGGTCGTGGCTTGTTGCAAACGACCTATGTTAATGCCACGGCGTTGACCGCCGTGGTGCCACCGGGTATCCCTGCCGGCGTCTATGATCTGCAGGTGAGCGACGGTGTCTATTCGGCAACGCTGTCATCGGCGCTCACGATCGTCGCTCCCACAACCGTACCATCTGTACCTACCCAGCAACCCGCACCACCGCCCGGGCGCCCGATCCTCACCATTCGCAACTTTTCTGTCAGTCCAAGCCGTGTGACGGTAGGACGCGAGTTCCTCGTCACCATCGAAATCTACAACACCGGCAGCCGCGGCGCCGAAAACACGTTGGTCACCTTCCCCGGCGGCACCTTCCTCCCCGTGGGTGAAACAGGGCACGGGTTGGGACTGCTGCACATCAATGCTACCGCCGTCGTCACCCAGGTGATGCGCGTTCCTGCCAACATGGCCTCCGGCAGTTACAACCTACAGATCAACCTGAGCGCCAACGATTTCGAGGGCAACCACTACGAGTATCCGCAGACCATCGCCGTCGAGGTCATCGGTGTGGGGCAAGGGCGGCCACAACTGGTGATCGAAGCCGCAGAGACCACGCCCGCCGTCCTGGGCCCTGGCGACACATTCAGCCTGACGCTGACCCTGGCAAACCGCGGCGACCGCACGGCGACCGATGTGTTGGTAGGTGTGGCCTCGACCAACCTGGCCGCCCCCGCTCGCGGCAGCAACGTGGTCGCTACAGAGCGCATCGGGGTCAATCAAACGGCAACGGTGACATTGCCGCTCGTATTGGGCGAGGTGACGCAGGCAGGTCGGCTCAGCCTGGACATCGCGCTCGAGTATTCGGACTATACCGGTAGCCCGTACACTGCCCGCCAGAACGTCGGCCTGGAGGCGCGCACGGCGCTCTCCGACCGCCCGCAGTTGCTCATCGCTGGCTATCGCACCGATCCCGCTTCCATCGCGCCGGGGGACGTGTTCACCCTGACGTTGGAGGTCACGAACGTTGGCGGCGGCGAAGCGCAACGGCTGACCCTAACCCTGGGCGGCGAGGGGGGCAGCGGCCTCAAGCCCTTCGCGCCGCTGGCTTCCGGCAACGTCCGCTTCGTGCCGCGCCTGGGCGCCGGCGAGACAGTTGAGGTGATGCAGCAACTGGCGGTAGATGGCGGCGCCAACCCCGGCGCGTATTCCCTGCCGGTGGCACTCGCGTACGATGATACCCGCGGCACCCGCCACAACGACAGCCAACTGATCAGCCTGCTGGTGCGCCGCCGCCCGCACCTCCGGATCGGCTTTTACAGCCCCGTGCCGACGGCGACCGTCGGGATGCCCTTCCCGCTCCCGATCGAAGTCACCAATATCGGGCGCACGTCGGTCAACGTCAGCACGCTAGAGGTCTCTAGCCCACAGTTAGAGATCACCAACGGCTCGATCTACCTGGGCCCGCTGGACGGCGGCACGGCCGGCTCGCTCGAAGCGATGGCCGTTGCCCAGCGGGGCGGCGTCGCCGAGGTACTGGTCACCGTTCATTACCTCGACGATTTCGAGCAGCCGCAGGTGGTGACCAAGACGTTGACCGTCTCGGTCGAGGAGCCTCTCATAGAAGTGCCCGCACAACAAGAAAAGGCACCTCAGCAGGAAACCGTCTGGGACAAGATTCTGCGTTTCTTCAAAGGGCTGTTGGGGCTGGGGAGTTGAACGTGGAATGAACACACGCGACCTGTTGCGTCTGGTGTGGAGCAACCTGCGCCGCATGAAGGCGCGGGTGGCCATGACGGCCATCGGTGTAGTCATCGGCACGGCAGCGGTCGTGGTGTTGATCTCACTGGCGGCCGGTTTGCAGCGCAGTGCCGTTCAGGACCTGGGCTCCATCGGCGACCTGACCCGTATCACCGTCTCGCCTCCCTACTCGCTTCGCGCCTTTGGCGTGGCGTCGAGCCAACTTGGTGGCGAAGCCAAACTGGACAATCAGACGCTGGCCGGGTTCCGCAGACTGCCCGGCGTGGTCGCCGCGACACCCTATGAATGGCTCGAAGGTAGTGCAATGCTCCGTTTCAACCGGCTGGTCGGTAGCGCACAGATCGTCGGTATTGATCCCACGCAGGTAGAGCGCCTCGGTTTCACTATGGCGAGCGGAACGGCACGACTGGGACGCGGACAGATGTTAGTGGGCGCCCGCGTGGCCGAAAACTTGTTCGATCCGCGAACAGGGCTGTCGGTGGGGCCAGCAATGGGTGGTGGCAGGGTCGTCGTTGTTGGCCCTGTAGCCGGCCGGCCGGTAGAGAAGTCACCAGACCTGCAGGGACAGTCCCTCCAACTGGTCCTCAGCAAGCCAGGAGACGATGGCCGCATGGTCGAGCGCGTCGTGCGCGTGCGGGTAAGCGGCGTACTGGCGGAATCGGGGGGGCAGGATGATTACACCGTCTTTCTGGCGTTGGACGACGTTATCGAGTTGAACGGCTGGTTCGCCGGCCAGCGCCCCAACCCCGGCCGTGATGGGTACAACCAGGCCATCGTCAAAGTCGCCAGCGCCGATCAGGTGCTGGCCGTGGAGCAGGAGATCCTCCGGCAAGGGTTCTACGCCTACTCGCCACGCAGCGTGCTGCAATCGCTGAATGCCTTTTTCCTGGTCATCCAGGGCATCTTTGGCGGCATCGGGGCCATCGCGCTGATCGTGGCTGCCTTTGGCATCGCCAACACGATGACGATGGCGATCTATGAGCGCACGCGAGAGATCGGGCTGATGAAGGCAGTCGGCGCATCCAACCGCGACGTGATGTCCGTCTTTCTGGCCGAGGCCGGCGGCATCGGCTTCCTCGGCGGAGCCGGTGGTGTGTTGTTGGGCGCGGCCTTGGGTGCGCTGATTGACCTGATCGCCGGCACCTACCTGGCGGCGCAGGCGGTGCAACAGAGCGGGGCATCTGCTGCCAATGTGCGTATCTCCCTGATCTATACCCCGCTCTGGTTGCCCATTTTCGCGATCCTCTTTGCCGGGCTGGTGGGCGTAGCCTCCGGCCTGTACCCGGCGATGCGCGCGGCTGCCCTCAACCCCGTGGCGGCGCTGAAGTACGAGTGATCAGGCGCGACTCGCTTGAATAGAGCAGCCGCGAGCCTTCGTGGCGCGGCAGCGTCGGAAGGTACCCCAATGGCGCTCTCCCGGCCTTGAGCCTCTCTCGTACACGTTTGCCGCGTGCCCACCACCAGACACATGCAACGACCAGCACCCCAGGCTCCAGCCAAAAGTTGCGGCTACGGAGATACGAGATGAGCATCGTTTCACCGACAGGCGGAAAGGTCCAACCCCAGACCTGCCACGAGAGCGGGTAGAACAACAGCGTGCCGTGTGAAACGGTATCGAGCAGAAGATGGGCCAGAACGCCGATCCCGAAGGTCAGCACCACGCGGCCTGCCAGCCGCGTCCCGCGCCAGCGGTCGAGCAGCCAGCCCAGAGCCAGAAGCGGCAGGTACGGCAGAACACTGTGGGGCAGGTAGTACAGGTGATGAACTCTGCCGGCGAGCAGGACGTTGGCGATCACATCCAGGTCGGGAAAGACGCTACCGGCCAGCGCCGCCACCCACGGCAGCACGCGTGTCCAGGCAGGCCATTCCGGCCGCCAGCGTCGCTCGACTGCGACGGCAATGGGGGCGACCGGGGCAAGATGTCCGATCAGCATGCGTGTATCCTCCGAAGTCAAAGGGTATAGCAAACATCCGGCCCCGGTGTTCTTGCCGGGGCCGGAGCGTAACGAGAGAACAGGCCTAGCGCATCACGACCGTCAGGCAGTCTTCGGTAAAGTGCATCTCAGCCACACGGGCCTGGCCCCTCAGCGGGCCCACAACGATCAAGTGCTCGAACAGGCTATCGAGCATGCGCTGCGCATCGGCCACCGCGTCCGCCACAGGGCCGGACTTGGGCAGACTATACAGGTCCTCCCCGACACTCAACCCCAGTGGCACCAGGCGCGCGCCGGTGACGTCGGGCGCTAGAACCAGCCCCAAGTAGCGCCATCGTTCCCCCTCTTCCCATCGTCCAAGTTCGACCTCCACGACGCGCTCTTGCTCCCCACGCTGTACAGTTAGCGTGATGACCTCGCCGGGGTTGTGAGAGCGTATCCATTCGCCAAAATCTGGAATATCCGCCACGGGCGTACCGCCGAGTTCGGTAATGGTGTCTCCGACTCGCACTCCCGCCCGATCCGCAGGGCCAAATGGCAAGACATGATAGACGCGATAACCCTGTTCGGTGTACATGCCAGCGACACCTTGATACGCCGCTCCGAATGGGAATTCCCACCCGTTCGGCGCTACATTCACCGTGGCATAGACAACCAGGCCCCCTTCGCGCAAATCAAACCACAAATTGTTGTATGGGGTATCCCGCAACCAAGATGCCAGGTTAGCCTGGAAGAAGCGATTGAAACCGGCCTCGTCGAAAACGAGCCGATACTCTGCTTGTCCTGCCGCGACCTGGCGACCTGTCACTTCCAAGGCCCACAAGTCCCGCACCGAGTACGCCCTAGTCCACTCCGACGCAGGGGAACCAATGGTAAGGCTGTCCAGCGGCTCACCAGGCGGCACGTCTGTTGCTGCAGGGGCTGCGGCCAACGCCTCCTGCACGCTCCCCTGCCGCACCACGCCCAACGCACGCAACGCGAGGTCCGGCGCCGCTACCAGAACGAGCAATAACAGAGCGGCAACGCATACCATCGTCCACACCCTCAATTTGTGACTGTACATTTTTCTCTCCTTTCCGGCGCCCTAGACGCCTTGATGTGACATGGGCCAGTCTAGCACAGCGAGCCTTGGGGTGCTGGATGGGAGTCTGGCAGGCAGAAAACGGGCAGTGGGCGTGGGACATACGGTCGCGCAACAAGTGGCCTACAAAACGCCCACAAACAGAAACGCCGCATGTTCATGCGGCGTTTCTGCTCTCGGTCTGCTAACGGCTCAGTCGGATAGGATAGGCCCTAACCTGTGAAGTTCTTGCTCGTTGGGCAAGAATTTGCCGGTTAGCACCTGTTTGGTTCCGGCTTGTCCGGGTTAGGGTGATCCACAGAGAGTAACTGCTCCCCATGCCACCGGACGGGATATACGGCTGCGTCCATCTCGACAGAGGGAATCAACCGCTGCAACGACGCATCAAACAGGGTCACGTCGCCGCTGGTGTAGAACACACGGCGGCCGGCGCGATCCCGCTCGGCCATCAACCCGTGCCGAGAGAGCACGCGGGCCGCTTGGCGGGCAACCGCCGGCGCCGGATCAATCACGGTCACGCGCTCGCCGACAACGCGCTCGATAGCCGATCGTAGGAAAGGGTAGTGCGTGCAGCCGAGCACCACATGGTCTGCCCCCGCCTCGACCAGCGGCGTCAGGTAGCGTCGTAGGAGCGCCTCGGTCTCGGGAGCGTCCAGTGCGCCGGCCTCGACCGCATCCACCAGCCCTGGACAGACCTGGGTGAGCACGCGCACGTTGTTGCCGTACCGCTCCATCAGGCTGGCAAAGAGTTCTCCCTGGAAGGTTGCCTGGGTGGCAATCACGCCGACGATGCCGGTACGCGTCCGCTCGACGGCAGGCTTGAGTGCCGGCTCCATACCCACGAAAGGCAAGTTGGGGAACAAAGCACGCAGGTAATGGAGTGCAGCGGCAGAAGCGGCGTTGCAGGCAATGACGATCAACTTGGCGCTCCGTTCCAGCAAGAAGCGCGTAATGCCCTCGGCAAATCCTCTCACTTCATCAAGCGAACGGGAGCCGTACGGCACGTGGGCCTGGTCAGCCACGTACAACGTATCCTCGTGGGGAAGTTGGCGGGCAATCTCGCGCCAGACGCTCAGCCCGCCCACGCCGGAGTCAAAGACGCCTATGGGATCAGAGACACTCATACGGCTCGATCCTGCTGCTCCCGTCCGCGCCACAGGACAAGGGCGATACCGAGAATGATCGCCAGCCCCTGCAGGCCCGCGGCGACCAGGAAGACCCACACAGGGATAGGCTCGCCTGGCTGCGGGGGAGGCATCGCCGTCGGCAGTGGCGTCCACGTGGGAAAAGGAGTGATGACCAAGATCGGCGGTGACAGACTGGGAACAGGGGGCAGAGGGCTTGAAGTAGCGGTCGGGGCAGGCGTAATCGTGGGCACGAGCGTGGGTACGGCAGTAGACGTGGGCGTTATCGTGGGTTCAGGTGTAGGGCTAGGCGGGATCGGCGTGGCAGTGGGCGAAGGCGTCGAGGTGGGCGGGACAGTGGGGGTGCCGGCAGTTTCTCTCGTGAGCACAATCACATCGGCAGAGGCGGCGGTGCGTCCGGCGGCGTCGCGGAACTGGACGTAGACGGTATATTCGCCTGGCGCGTCCGGCAGAGTCCAAGAAACGAGTGCCCCCCACGCCTGCCACGATTGGCTGTCGAAACTCGGTGTATTGCTGATGCGGATCTCGATCGCCCGGCCCATGAACGCGGTCCCCTGTCCCTCCGGGCGGGCTTCCTCGTTGGTCAGCCGGATCGCCACCTGAGGGTCATCGGTGCTGGCAGCCCCATCGTTGATGAAAATGGGCAACACATTGGGTCGCGCGCCAAAATCGAGCACGTAAATCTGACGACCCACCGCGTCGGTAGCCACCCCAATACCGATCTCTCGATAGACTGTGCTAAGGATATTCTGGCGGTGCGGCGGATCGCTCAGGAAGTACGTCATTGCATCCTGAACTGTGCCGTAGCCCGACCAGATATTCTCGCCGGCAATCGGCTCGCCGCTGCTCCAAGTCCACGCTGCGTATCCAGCCTCGGTAATCCGCTGTCTAGCCGTAGAACCGTCAGAACCTACATGCGGGTTAGCGGGATCGGTGAATCCGTGGGTAGCGATGTCATCGGCGTGGCGTTGGGCAGCAGCCGAAAGCAGGCTGGAGAAACCGTAAGGGGCTAGGCCCTCATCTAGGCGGGCCTGGTTGACAGCGACTTGCCAGGTGACGGTTGGATCGGATTCCTGGCCGTGAATAGGCGATGCAGCGAGCGCAAGACAAAGCGTAAGCGCGACGATGCGCAACAATTTTCGCATACTGGGGATTTTAGCACACAGCCAGGAAGACGCAAGCAGGAATCGGGTATCGGTGATCAGAGATGGGCGCGCCGCTCGCCGATCACCGATACCCGAACATCATATCTGCCTCGCCCTATCGTTGGGCAGTGACAGTTCCTTCGGAACTGCCACCCGCTTCCGGCCTGTCCGGGTTAGGGGATGCAGAGCACCTGTCCGACCCGGATATAGTTCAGGTTAGTGATGTGGTTCGCCTGGGCGATCGTCCACATACTCACCCCGTAGCGCACGGAGATGCGGTAGAGGTTCTCGCCCGCTACGACGGTATGGTACCAGCGACAAGTAGGCGGCGTAGGAGTCGGCCCGGTGCCGAACTGACGTGGGCAGACGCGGCCAGACACCACTGTGCGCGGCACATTGGGAATCGCCAGCACCTGCCCGACGCGGATGATGTTGGGGTTAATGATGCCATTGCGCGCGGCGATGGCATAGGGGTCCACCCCATAGGCACGCCCAATGCAGAACAGCGTCTCCCCTGCCTTGACGGTGTGATAGCCCAGTATGACTCCACCCGTAGGAGTAGGGCTCGGCGTTGGCGAGGGGCCAGGAGTGGGAGTCAGAGTAGGTGTAGCCGTGGGGCCACCCGGAGTAGGGGTCGGCCCAACGGTGAGGCTGCCACCCCGGGTGCCGGTGCTGATGGCCGTGCCCCCCGAATCGGACAGGATCACGCTCGTGAAATTGAGCGTCGCAGTCCCGGCAGCCACTCCTTGAACGGTGATAGTAGCCAGCACCCCGCTCCCACTGACTGGCACATCGGGCGCCATTTGGGAAATGGCAAAGTTGATCTCGCCGGTGGCCGGGTCAACAGAGTTCTGGGCCGTGAAGGTCGCAGCCAGAAATGTGCCGGGCTGAATCTGCACACCGGCAGTGGCCGGATCGGCGTCAACCACCTGCACCAGCGTTGGCGGGTCGAACTTCAAATGCACCTCGGCGCCAAACAGGTTGGTGACGTTCTCGATCCGGATGTTGAACGTCGTCGTCCCTCCCACGGCCACCGCTCGGCCAGGAGGGTCAATGACGACCATCGTGCCATCGGCCGCCCCATAGCGTACCGGCAATGCAAGCAGCACCGCCAGCAGCAGAGCCAGCCTGATCCAGTGACGTGGCGACAATGTAAACAGCCCTCTCATTCTCTTCCTCCCTTCTGATAGTGCGCAAAGACGAACTTGCGCGAGGCCATAAAGATAACCACTGCAACAATGACGACAGCCGGTCCAATCCATACCCAGGCCATTAGCGATGACGTAACCGAAGAGGAGACCATCACCCTAGCAGAGCCGGTCTCGGCCACAATAGTCCCCCCGTCCCGATCGGCCAGAAGGACACTGCTGATCGTCACCGTTGACTCTCCCTTTGCAAGGCCGCGAAAAGTGATGCGGGCCAAGACGCCACTGCCGCTGACGGCCTTATCCAGCGGCATACAGGCGATTGCATAGTCCACTGTGCCCTTCGAGGCATCAGCGCGATTCTGCACAACGAAATCGGGGCTCAAGAACCCCCCGTGGGCGATCTGCACCCCCTCGGTAGACGGATCCGCATCCACGACTTCCACCAGCGCCGGATCGAAGGCGAGGTGCACTTCGGCGCCTGCCAAACCGGTAACGCCCTCTACCCGGATGTCCAGCGTCGTTGTATCGCCCTGGGCCACCTGCAACACCTGCGGGTCGAGCCATACCCGTGCCCCCTGCATGGCTACCGCGGTAACCGTTCCCAGCACGAGCAGCCAGCAACAGAGCACCATCAGCGTTCGGTAGCCGAGCCTCGTCATGGGCAGTTGCCGCATAGGCCAAAGTTTCCGGCCGCCTGACTCAAGTCCAAGATGTTGACCTGGCAATCGCCATTGAGGTCACTGGGCAGCGCAGTATGCGGCGGGGTATAGCCGGGCGGGCACTCGGCATACGGAACGTAGCAGGGCACGCCGACCGACCGGCCATAGTCCGCGATGATACGCACGGTGTCGAGGATATTGATACAGCCATCGCCATTGATGTCGCCGCCGTACAGTTCGCGCCAGCCGATATTCGCTATCCCACTGCCTGCACAGTGCCACTCACACATCCCCAGATAGCCGGTGAACTTGAACCGCACATAGATCCAACACGACGTACAAGGCGGAGAACTCGGTGGGCCGCTGGAAGGCAGGAGGCCGGCCGGAAGCGACTGCGGGCTGCCCCAGGTCTGCACGCCGAATGCCCCTGTCGCTTCGGTACACGTGCGGCCCCAGGAGAGAGGCGTCTGGCCCGCGGCGGCCGGATAGAGAACCGCGCTGACTCCCGAACGCTCGTCGCTGCTCGTACCCTGGCGCGTCAGCCACCCGCTCAATACGAGCGACGACGGCAGCAAGACGAGGTTCGCATCCACAAACCGACCCACGACAATGGACTGGTTCTGACTGTCGAGGAGTCGCGTCAGTGCCCGGTCAAAGGCGAGCGTATACGTTTCCGGCCGGGTCGCTGTGACAAGGAACGTGATGTAAACCGCTACGTTGCTGCCCGAAAAGGGGGTGTTCGGATCACGATAGGCCACGAAGTGAATCTCACCATCGGCAGCCTCATTCCAGGGATTGCAGATGGCACAGAAGATGGGGCCCGACTGGATCTGGACACCTGCACGGCCTAGGTTAGCGTCTTGAACCTGCAATGCACTCGGGTCATAGCGCAGGTGCAGTTCGATGCGCTGCAGCCCCTCGACGTTGTCCACCCACAGCGCAAGGGTGATGGTCTGACCACTGGTGACTTGAGCTGTGGCCGGGTCGAAGCGCAGGGCAACTGCCGACGCACCCCGCGCTACGACGCCATCCCTCATCAAGACCAGTGCGGAACACAGCGCAACGGTGAAAAGACGCATCCTTGCCAGGCCAAAAGTCTTCATTGTCGCGTCCCGTCCGACGGTTATCATTGTAGCCCAGCAACAAAAGGGTGTCAAGTCGTCGCCTAACCAGATGAGCCGTTAGTCAGGGGGTGTATTCCTTCCCAACCAACGGCTCAGTGGCGCTCTACAACGTGGGGCAACCCTCTTCATGCCTCCGGCAGGCTCCAGAACCCGCACATCAACAAGTTGACCGATGGCCGGCAGCGATTGCTATGGCCCCCATACGGTCGGGCCGCAGCGTGTAAAGTTGCCAGCCGCCATGGTCAGATCGAGGATGTTGACCGTTCCGTCGTCATTGATGTCCTGTGGGTCGGTAGCGGGCAGGCCCGTCAGGCCGTACTTGCTGATGATGGAGACGATGTCGAGGATGTTGATGCAGTTGTCCGAGTTGACATCGCCGCCGACCAACCTGGTCGTGCCAACGTATACGGTGGCGCCGACGACGTAGACCGAGCTCTTCTGCGCCTGGAGATAGCCGGGGTAACTAGCGTTCACGATGTAGGTGCTGCCTAACGGCACCGCCATGCTGAAAGAACCGTCGGCCGCCGTAACCGCTGACGCGGCTACACCAACACCGACCGCAACAGCCATGACATCCGTGTTCGCATGACCTGCCAGCGCACCCTGCCGGCGGACGGCGCCGCTGATCGTACCCGCGTCAACCACGGTGATCGTGGGCACCGAGATGCTGTTGATCGTAATCGGCTGGCCGTTGGCATCGGAGAGCACCGAGCCGGGAAGCACGCCTGGTGGCACCACGGCTATACTGATCGCCGGTGACCCGGTGGTCACAGCAGCCCAGTAGATCGTCGCTATCGTGCCCGTCCTATCGGTGATAGCACCGCTCCCTCCGGTATGGCTGACGGCGACATGCACACAGGCGCCAGCGGTGCTACAATCGGGCGGCGCAGTGGCCGGGAATGCGCCAACGAGAACTTCATTGGCGCCGATCACCAGGGTACCGTCGAAGAAGCCTTTCTTGATGTTGACCTGGGTGCCGTTGGCGGGATTGTCGTCATAGTCGTCCACGGTCACCACGTTGGGATTGAAGGGCACCCAGATTTCGACGCCCAGGATGCCGACCTTGGGAGTAGCATTGTTGACGATAGAGACCCGCAGGTCGGTGGCGAAGATACTGCCGACGACCGGGGCTCCGGAAAGGATATCCGTGACGATGATCGAGGTATAGGTGTTGGGGCCCTGTGCCCTCACGGGGCCAGGCAACAGGGAGGTGAGGATGGCCGCTAGAGCCAGGCTGACAACAAAGGTACGTGCTCTCATCGTTCGTTCCCCCTTTCAATGATGCAGTATGGACAATAGATCCAGCGAATAAGCCAGAACTATGGTTATTATAGCATCGAATCGCACTTTATGCATTACAGAAGTGTTACAGGTTGTATATGATCCAGATAGCACAGCAACACCCCAGCCCGACAAGGCCCACGACGAGATCTCGGGCAGGGATGAACAAAGTCGTGTCAGGTAGGTGTGACCCGACCTGGTCATGGCGAGGACGAAATGCTCCATTGCCTGCTTGAGGATCACAACATCGCCGAAGTAGGAGACACAGAAGAAGCGAAGGGCATTCTTGCCGAAAACACCTAGTTCTGGTATCATTCCAATTACCATTCCAGGAGGTCAAGGTCATGCTTGTCGGCTTACTCAAAACGATGCGGCCCAAACAGTGGAGCAAGAACGTGTTCGTTTTCGCTCCCCTGATCTTCGATGTCAAACTGGCCAAGCCATACTATCTGAGTCGAACAATCGCCGGATTCGTGCTTCTGTGTTTGATCTCAGGAGTAGTCTATATCATCAATGACCTGGTGGATATTGAGAAGGATCGTCAGCATCCCAAGAAACGTCATCGGCCACTCGCGGCTGGCCTTCTTGGCGTCGGCCCGGCTATCGCCGCAGCCGTCGTCATCCCGCTTCTTTCGCTGCCGGCCGGCTTCCTCCTAGACCCGACCTTCGGTGCTATCCTGACCGGCTATCTGCTAATCCAGATCGCCTACTCATTCTGGCTCAAAAACATCGTCATCATTGACGTGCTGCTCGTAGCAGCCGGCTTCCTGCTGCGTGTGGCCGCCGGCGTGCCGCTCGTCGAGGCGGAGCGTTTCTCGCCCTGGCTCTACGTCTGCATGCTGTTGCTGGCGTTGCTGATCGGCTTTGGCAAGCGCCGTCACGAACTGGTGCTGCTGAAGGAGAATGCCAACGCCCATCGCCAAAGCCTGCAAGAGTATAACCTACCGCTATTGGACCACATCATTAGCATCGTTACCGCATCTACTCTAGTGGCCTACGCGCTCTACACCTTCTCCGCGCCCAATCTGCCCCCGGACCACAGTATGATGCTGACGATTCCTCTGGTTTTATACGGTATCTTCCGCTACCTCTACCTGATCCACGTCAGGGGCATGGGTGGAGCACCCGAGGAAATCGTGTTCTCTGACCGGCCGCTCCAAGCCACAATCTTGCTCTGGGGACTGAGTGTTGTCGTCGTGTTGTACGCCCTGCCGTGGATCGAGCATCGGCAGTAGCGGAAGGCGAACCTTACGCGAAAGCCCGCCATGGCGGGCTTTTTTCATGCAAGGCCGTGTCGCAAGAGAGGAACCTGATCAGCCCGATTGGTGCGAAACCACGACCTCGGCTGGACAGGCGGCGGACTTGCAGCCTGCTGATTCTGCGGTACACTTGAGCAAGAGGAGGTCCAACATGCGACAAGCACTGGCCCCGGCATCAGCCCCAGGCAAAGTCATCCTCTTCGGGGAGCATGCCGTGGTCTACGGGCGGCCGGCGATTGCCGTACCTGTCACAAAGGTGAAGGCCACTGCCACCGCTAAAGCGGCTTCACGCGGGAGCGGCCTTACCCTCATCGCCACGAACCTCAAGAAGCAGATCGTTCTGGCCACGGCGGAAGAGAACGAGCCGCTTGCCGCCGCAGCGCGGCTCACCCTGGCGCACCTGCACGCGCCGGAACCTGATGCCATCATCACTATCCGCTCTAGCATCCCTATCGCCAGTGGACTGGGCAGCGGAGCCGCCGTCTCCACTGCGCTCGTCCGCGCATTGGCGACCTTCCTGGGTCACAGGTTGGAACCTGTAGAGGTCAGTGCACTCGTCTTCGAGGTAGAGAAGATCCATCACGGTACACCCAGCGGGATTGACAACACCGTGATTGCCTACGCACAGCCGGTCTACTTTGTGCGTCAGCAGCCCATTGAGCGACTGAGTGTCGGCCAGCCCATTACGCTGCTCATCGGCGACACCGGCATTCCAAGCCCTACCGGCAAAGTCGTGGCACAAGTACGTCGAGCCTGGCAGCGCGAGCCGGCTCACTACGACGCGCTATTCGATCAGATCGGTGATATCACCGATGACGCTCGACGCGCCATAGAGACTGGCGATGTGGAGGCGCTAGGCTCACTGATGGACGAGAACCACGAACTCCTGATCGAGATGGGCGTTTCATCCCCGAAACTAGACGACCTGATAGACACCGCTCGCCTAGCCGGAGCGCTGGGAGCCAAACTTTCGGGGGCAGGTCAGGGCGGGAATATGATCGCGCTCGTGGAGGATGATTGCGCTGAAGACGTAGAGGCAGCATTAAGAGAGGCCGGCGCAGTACGGGTGATCCGCACTACGGTCGGCGCTCAGTAGATTGATCCATTGACGAACCGGCTACCGACCCTCGTTTCCCAACTACCAATGGTCCAGTTTCTCAAACTCGGCGGTTCCTTGATTACAGATAAAACCCGCCCCTACAGCGCGCGCCACGAGGTTCTTGCTCGCTTGGCCGCGGAGGTGCGCCAGGCGCTCGACGTCGCGCCGGGACTGCGCCTGCTCATCGGGCACGGCTCCGGCTCCTTCGGGCACTGGGCCGCCAAACCGTACGGCACGCTCCAGGGCGTGTACACGCCTGTCGAGTGGCGCGGTTATGCCGAGGTGGCCGCCGCTGCCGCGCGGCTCCACCGCATCGTCGCCGACGCCTTCCTAGAGGCCGGCGTCCCGGTGTTGAGCGTGCAGCCCTCGGCTTCCGCCCGCTGCCACGACGGCAAATTGGAGTACCTGGACACGCGCCCGATCCACGCGGCCCTGGCACACGGGCTTGTGCCGTTGGTCTATGGCGACGTCGCCCTGGACAACGTGCGCGGGGGCACCATCATCTCGACCGAGGACATCTTTCTTTTCCTGGCCCGCGAACTGCACCCGGCGCGCATCCTGTTGCTGGGCGAGGCGCCCGGCGTGCTGGACCTCGATGGCACGGTAATCCCATCCATCACACCGGCTACGCTCTCCACTGTGAGCCGGGCTTTGGCCGGTTCGGCCGGCGTGGATGTCACCGGCGGCATGGCGACCAAGGTCGCGCAGATGGTCGAACTGGTGCAACATTACCCGGACATCCAGGCGCATATCCTCAGCGGCGCTGAACCGGCATTGCTCGTGCGCGTGCTGCTCGATCCCGACCTGCGCGTAGGCACGCGGATCAGCGCACGAGCAGCCGCCGATTGACACAACCGCCCTATCCGGTTATAATCGCCCCGTTCACAGTTTGCTCCACCAAGAGGAACACTATGAGAAAGTCGAACACCTGGCAACTGGCCGTTGTCGTCCTCCTGGCGCTCCTGGCCCTGTACGTGGACCTGGATGTCGAACGCCCGGATTGGATCAAGTCCCTGCTCTTCTGGCGACCGGCAGGTCAGCGTGACATCGCGCTGCGTCTGGGACTCGATTTGCAGGGCGGCCTCCAGGTGTTGCTGGCCGCCGATCCACCCGCAGGCCAGGAACTCGATCCGGCGGCGATGGAGACTGCTCGCCGCATCGTCGAGAACCGCGTCAATGCGCTCGGGCTGACCGAGCCGGTAGTGCAGGCACAGGGCGAACGCCGCATCATCGTCGAACTGCCGGGGATCGAAAACCCCGAACAGGCGGTGGAGACCATCAAGGGCACCGCGTTGCTCGAGTTCGTGGACGCCGGCTACACCCCTCTTGCCGAGGGCACTCTCGTTACGACGACACTGGGGGGACCGGGCAGCGCTGCATCGGAAGCGCCCACAACGGCGCTGCCGACCGGCACCGTCCCGCAGAATCCTGCCGAACGCAACAATATGTACAGCGCGCCCCCGCCGATGCAGATTGACACGACGCAGGTGTACACCGCCACGATCTCGACGGCCAAGGGCGACATCGTCGTGCATCTCGATGCCCAGGCCGCTCCCCAAACCGTCAACAACTTTGTCTTCCTCGCCCGTCAAGGCTTTTACGACGGACTGACCTTCCATCGCGTGGAGCCGGGCTTTGTCGTCCAGGGCGGCGACCCGCTCGGCACAGGCTCCGGCGGGCCGGGCTACACCATTCCGGCGGAGATCGGGCTGCCACACACCCAGGGCGCCATCGCCATGGCCCGCCTGCCCGACGACGTCAATCCCACACGCGATTCCAGTGGCAGCCAATTCTACATCGCCCTCGAAGCACTGCCCCTGTTGGACGGCCAGTACACCGTCTTTGGGCAGGTCGTTGAAGGCATGGATGTGGTGCAGGCCATCGCCATCGGCGACGTCATTGAACGGATTACCATCACAAGCAGCGAGGCTGCTCTTACCCTCGTGCCGACGCCAGAGCCGGCGACCACGCTCACGCCCACGACGGCAATCAGTCCCACCGAGGAATTGACGCCCACCGAGCCTGCATCGCCGGTGTCGGTCGCCCCGGGAATCTACGAGTATGTCATTACCGGTGATGGTCTGGCAAATGTAGGTGTTGACCGCACAGAAAAGGGCGAGTTTGTCGTCGTCTTTGAATTAAAGCCAGATGCTGCCGCCACGTTCGCCCAGTACACATCCTCTCACATCGGCCAATACCTCTGTATCGTGCTCGACAAGAAGGTCATCTCCTGCCCGGTCATTCGCTCGGCTATTGTCGGCGGTAACGGTATGATTGAGGGTAGGTTCACCATAGAGGAGGCCCGCCAACTGGCGCTGCAACTGCGCTACGGCGCACTGCCGGTCCCCTTGCGCGTGGAGAGTTTCAACCGCATCGGCGCCACATTGGGGCGTGAGTCTGTGGATCGCTCGGTGCGCGCGGGCATCATTGGGTTGACCATCGTGCTGTTCTTTATGTTGGTCTACTATCGGCTGCCAGGGGGGCTGGCCGATCTATCGCTCATCATCTATGTGCTCCTGAACTTGGCGCTCTACAAACTGGCGCCGATCACGATCACCCTCCCCGGTATCGCCGGCTTTCTCCTCTCGGCGGGTATGGCCGTGGATGCCAACATCCTGATATTCGAGCGCATGAAGGAGGAACTGCGGCGCGGGCGCAGCCTGGCTCTGGCTATCGAGGCAGGTTTCAGCCGCGCCTGGACTTCGATCCGCGACTCGCAACTCTCGACGCTGATCATCTGTACTATCCTGTTCTTCTTTGGCAGCAATTTCGGCGCCAGCATCGTCAAGGGCTTTGCTATTACGCTTGCCATCGGGACCGTGATCAACATCTTTACCGCCGTGTTCGTCACGCGCATCTTCCTGCGCCAAGTCGCCGCCTCGGCCGGCGAATGGCTCGCCGAACACAAGGGGCTGTTGGGGGTATAGCATGTTCAACATCGTCGAAAAACGCAACTGGTACTTTGTCACCTCGGCCATCCTGATCGCCCTGAGCATCGCTGCTATGGTCGCCTCGACGTTGCGGTTCGGCCAACCGCTGCGCCTGGGCATTGACTTCACCGGTGGGAGCATCTTTGTGCTCAAGTTCGACCGCGTCGTCAGCGAGAGCGACCTGCGCGCCGTGTTCGAGGAATATGGGCTGGAGAACGCCATCGTACAGCCTAGGGGTGCGCCGGAGGAACACACCTGGCAGGTACGCACGCGCGAGGTCACGGCAAACGAGGTCGGCGCTCTCCTGACCACCCTTGACGAACGGATCGGGCAGGTGGATCGAGAAACGCTCCAGTTCGATACGGTCGAGCCGGCAGTCGGCGGCGAAGTCACCCGTGCGGCGGGGCTGGCGATCCTGATCGCCTCACTCGTCATCATCGCTTTCATCTGGTATTCTTTCCGCCGCGTGCCGCATGCCTTTCGCTACGGCGTGTGCACGATTGTGGGCATGCTCCACAACCTGCTCGTCGCCTTCGGCTTCTACGCGCTGATGGGCATCCTCGCCGGCTGGGAAGTGGACGCGCTCTTTCTCACGGCTATCCTCACCGTGATCGGCTTTTCGGTGCAGGACGTGATCGTCGTCTTTGACCGCATCCGCGAAAACATCCCCAAGCACAAGGGCGAATCCTACGAGTTGATCGTCAACCGCTCGATTCTGGAGACGTTGCACCGCTCGCTGGCGACGCAACTGAACGCGATGTTCGTGATGATCGCCATCATCCTCTTCGGCGGCGTGACCATCAAGCCGTTCATCGCTACGATGCTGGTCGGCATGCTCAGCGAGACCTACTCGGCCATCTTTATCGCCGTGCCGCTGCTGGTCGTGTGGGAGAACGCCGCCGTCAGGCGCATGGCTGCGCGTGCGACGGTGTGAAAGAGGCAGGAGGAGACGAGCCTGCATCCTGTCCGGAGATGGGAGAGTGGAGATTGAGGTTCTCCCCGCCTGGGAACACCTCACGCTCTCTTCGCTGAGCGGTGTCATCCTCGTCGTCGGGGCGCCGGACACGGGCAAATCCACCTTCGCCCGTTACCTCTACCGCCGCCTGTACGAACACCACGAGCGCGTCGCCTTCGTGGACGGGGACATCGGCCAGGCCACGCTCGGCCCGCCGACGACGATGACGTTGGCGCCGGGGTTGCCGGGCGACGATGCCTTTCCACCCGCGGGGCGCTATTATCGTGTTTTTGTCGGCTCTGTCTCACCGCGCCGCCACATGCTGCCTACCGTGGTCGGCGCGTACCGGCTGGTGCAGAAAGCGCGTGAGGAGGGGGCTACCGCCATTGTGTTCGACACGACCGGGTTAGTGGACCCGGCCCACGGGGGCGGCGAACTCAAGCGGGCGAAGATAGACCTGTTGCAGCCCACTGCGGTGGTGGGCATCCAACGGGGGAACGAACTGGAGTACCTGCTGCTGCCATTGCGGCTCAGTCGCCGCGTCCGCGTGATTGACCTGCCGGCGGCGCAGGCAGCGAACCGCCGCGAGGTATCCGAACGCCGGGCACACCGCGCTGCCGCCTTCCGCCGTTACTTCGAGGGCGCGCACAGGCTCGAGGTCGCCTGGCAGCGGTTGGCCGTCTGGCCGTATCCCGCCTTCACCCCCTATCGCCTCCTGGCGCTGGAAGACAGGCACGGATTTACTCTGGCGTTGGGGCTGATCCTCGCCAATGACCCGGCACGGGGCATCGTCACACTCCATACCCCGCTCGACTCACCGGAAGGTGTGGACACCATCCACCTGGGCGACATGGCGCTCGATCCGTACACGTTCTGCGATTAGGGCACAAGGCAGTGCCGCAAAACTAACCCTGTAAGCAGTTCGACGCCTCAGTGTCATTGCGAGGGCGCGAAGCGCCCGAAGCAATCTCAGATGTAGCGATGAGATTGCTTCGCCGCCGGAGCCTGCCCCGAGCGAAGCGAGGGGGGCGGCTCGCAATGACAGGGTGAGTTTTGCGCTATTGCCTTTTTGACAGGTGAAACGGCGAAGAAGCGCGTGATTCCTATGGCGAAGTGGGGTCTTGCCTATGTCCTGTGCCTTGCGAAGTGATGTAGGGCTGCGTGCCAAAGCGGGTCAGCACGACGGCGCCCAGCCCCAGACTGCCTGCTATGAGGGTCAGCAGCCAGCCCAATGGTGCCAGGCAGAAGGCCACGCTGAACAAGGTGCTGATCAGGGTAATTGCTAGTGTGCCTGCTGTAGCTGCCCACAGCGGCGTGATCTCGCGTACCTTGAATGCTGCGAGTAGCCGTTCTCCGATCAGCGTGCCAATGCCGATCCAGCCGAATAGTCCGGCCGCAACTAGAGCAAGCACGACGAGCGGTGGCAGGCAGATCGTAAGGACCAAAGCCACAGCCAAAGCCGCGACCGCCAGAAGTGTCAACAGCCCGATTCCTAAACTGGCCAATGGCGCTTCGGCGGCGGTTCGTCCGACCCGTGTCACTTGCTGGGGCCAGATCAGCGCCACCAGTCCTGCGAGCGCAGTGACTACCAGCACTGCGAGCATGGCGCGTATCACTTCGAACGCTTTATTCAGGGCCCAGCGCGGCCCCGATGCCCATGCAGAGGCTGGTGACGGTGGGGGCCAGGTGAAGCCGGGCCAGCGAAATTCGCCAGTCGGCAGCCCCTCGACGCGCTTTCCATCCAGGCGGGCGCCTTCTTCCTGCTCCAGGTCGCAGTTCCAACTGCAAACGACATCTCCTTGCACCCAGGCGTTGGCGCCCAGACGGATGTCGCCACTGGAGACGACGACATCTTTCTCGATTGTACCCTCCACGTCAGCGTTGCCGTTCCAGACAACGACAGAGCCTTCGACGACGCTGCCAGGTTCGAGGGTTGCGTTGCCGTTGAACACGATCAGGTCACCTTCCAAGTGCTGATCCTCTGCCAGCGTGTAATCCTCGTTCCAGATGACGACGCCATCATCGCCGGGCTGGCCTCCCTGCGCGCGTGCCGATGTCGCCGGAAGTGTCATAAACAACCCTGCCAGGGCGATGAGCCAGATGAGCCTTCGTGTATACATTGCCTTATCTCCTTGATCGAGTGATGTGTTCATCGTGCCCGCAGCCGGCGCAGCATCCCAATCCACAAGCCGTTCAGCGCCAGCACTGTGAGCAGGCCGCATAGCCCCAGAAAGACCAGGGGAACGGCGGCGTTCTTGCACACCAACACCAGGGTGCGACTCACTGCCTCCCAGGCGTCGAGCACGTGTGCAACGGTTACCGGCCCACCGCTGAGCAGGGCCGGTGCGATACCTGTCGTGTTCAAGAGTCCGAGGATGGCGGGCACTATGGCGATCAGCGCCAGAGCGACTGTGCCCAGTGCCAATACCAAGCCCCCGGCAACAGCCCGGCGCGTCCGGTCTTGGCGGCTTAGGTGTGTCATCACGTTCACGCGCAACCTGACCGGAGCCTTGAGCATCGGGGCCGATGCCAGCCCGCGATGGAGTCTCTGTAGCCGCTGCCACTGGACTTGACACATAGTGCACCTGGAGAGATGTTCATCCAGCACGGCGGCCTTGGTCTCATCCAGGCGTCCGTCCAGCCGCAGTGACATCATTTCGTTAGCCTGTTCGCAGTGCATCGTCTGCTTCTCCTTCTGCCATCATCCTGGCCATGGCTTGGCGAGCGCGGTGAAGGCGCGACTTGACTGCGCTGACCGTCAGGTTCAGTATCTGGGCAATCTCCTCGTAGGAACAGTCGTACCAGTAGCAGAGCGTTATCGCTGCCCGGTCGGTCGGTGAAAGCCTTGCCAGCAGCCATTGGATCTGCGCTTGCTCGTCCTGTTGCGCGAGTGTGGCCTCTGGGCTGAGACAGTCGCTGACCGGCTCGTAGGGCAGTGCCGCCTCGTCATCCAATGAGAGCCAATTGATCCGCTGGCGGCGCAGCCGGTCAATGCAATAATGGGAGGCGATTGAGAGCATCCACGAGCGGAAGGGACGTTGCGGATCATAACTGCGCAGGTGGACATAGGCTCGCAGGAATGCCTCCTGCGCGGCATCTTCTGCCTCCACGGTGTTGCCCAGTATCCGATAGGCCAGGTTATATACAGGCGTCTGGTAGGCCGAAACCAGATGTCCAAAAGCGGTCTGGTCGCCCTGTTGCGCCAGTCGAATCCATTCGCTTTCATCAGTCACGCGAGCGCTCCACTCGAACCAATTCCTGGCACTTCTACTACGCACAGGGTGTTGAGCCGGTTGCAGGCGTTTTCGTTGTTCAGCGGCTTCTGAGGGGCGCATTGGGGGATCCGTGATTCGTGGGATACTGCTACGAAGCCTTGCGGCGGGCCAGATGGTTGTGTGAGCGGCGGGAATGGCTCATCGCTACCGGCGCGCGCTACATCTGGACCACGCCGCAGGTGCTTGCGGCGCGCTGGCGGCTCTACGACAACCTGCGCGACACACTCGATCCTCACGGCTTCGTCGTCGAGCGCATCGCGCAGAACATTCAGAGATACGTAGACGCTTTCAACCTGCGCGACTCGTTCTCCCTTCTGGGCAGACCGGCTTCAGGTGCTTGATGGCTTCCTCGATGGCCCACTCCGCTTCGGTGTAGTGGCCGGCCTGAGTGAGTGCGCAACACAGGTTGCGGTAGCGGGTGGAGGTTTCAGTTGCCGCGCCGTACGGTAGCACGGCGCGATCATCCGGTCATTCTCACGGGAATTCCCTGTGCTGCCAGGTATTCCTTGACTTGGCCGACACTCAGCGTGCGGTCGTGGAACAGCGAGGCGGCGAGTGCGGCATCGGCCTTGCCCTCGGTCAGCGCCTGGGCAAAGTGCTCCAGTTTCCCGGCGCCACCGCTGGCGATGACCGGCACGGTAACCGCTTCGGCTACGGCACGAGTCAGCGGGATGTCATAGCCGTTCAGCGTGCCATCGGCATCTATGCTGGTGAGCAGCACCTCGCCAACACCCAACTCGACCGCGCGTGCTGCCCATTCGACCGCATCCAGCCCGGTGGGCTCTCGCCCGCCGCTCACGTAAACCTCCCAGCGTGGCGGCTCTTCGGCGATCCGCTTGGCGTCCACGGCGACGACGATGCGCCGGCTGCCGAAGCGTGCGGCGGCTTCTGAGAGCAGGGTGGGGGTGCGCACGGCGGCCGTATTGATGCCGACTTTGTCGGCACCGGCCTCCAGCAGCCGCTGCACGTCCTCGATGGTGCGCACACCGCCGCCAACGGCGAAGGGGATCGAGATCACCTCGGCGACCCTGCGCGCTGCCTCGACCATCGTCGCCCGGCCCTCGGTCGTGGCTGAGATGTCGAGAAAGACGAGTTCGTCAGCACCCTCGGCGTCGTACAGGCGTGCATTTTCCACCGGGTCGCCGGCGTCGCGCAGGTTGACAAAGTGGACACCTTTGACAATGCGGCCGTTCTTAAAGTCCAGGCACGGAATGATGCGCTTGAATGTCATCGGGTCGCTACCTCCGCATGAACTTGCCCCGATCCTACCGATCTGCGAATACAATGCCCTGGGGGTGGATTGGTACGTAGGTGCGCTCGGCCTTGTGCGCTCAGGAAGTCAGGGCGGTTGTGACATTGCCAGCCGCCGCCGGTGGTGGCGGGCAAAGGCTGCGCCCATCCCCAGTGCCTCTAACACGGCCTCCGGCCGCGCGGTCGCTCCTTCGCGTGCGGCTAACTGCATTCCCAGCACCACCTCTCCCTCTCCTGCTCGCTCTAGCCATAGCCGCTCGATCAGCGGGCGCAGGTCGTAGCGCCGCCCGCGCCACTCTTGTGGCAACTCTGCTGCCGTCAACAGTCGCCGGATACGCTCCTCGACCTCATCTGCGGATTCGTCCCACTCGACCATCACGACATACTCTGCCGCTACGACCTGCGTTGCCAACGCCGGCTCCTTCGCCTCCACGGGCTGTATTTGCTTCATGCTCAGTCCCTCCGGCAACACCGCCGCCAGCGCGGCCGCGATCTCTCCCACTCTACCACTCACCTGCTCCCCTGTTCCCGAAGCCAACCACACGTCCAACATCTCCGCCTCGCCGGTATGCCCCAGCGGCAGCGCTGCCGCCAATTGCAGTTTGGCACGCGGGTTAAAGCCCCCGGAATAGGCCAGCGGCAGTCCGGCCCGGCGCAAGGCCCGCTCCCACATCCGCATCAGGTCGAGGTGCGACGTATAGGCCAGCGGGCCCCCTTTCGAGAAAGTAATGCGCAATCGCACAGCACCACACCCTCACGGACTACGGAATACGCAATACGCACCACGTATTGCGTACCCCGTATTCAAAACTCGACCACGAACTTGCCATTCTTGTACAGCAACTGGTCGTCCACCCAAATCTCCCCGCCCTCGTGCAGGTCGCAGATCATGTCCCAGTGGATGGCCGATTCGTTCTGGCCGCCGGTCTCCGGGTAACTCGCGCCCAGCGCCATGTGAAAACTGCCGCCGATCTTTTCGTCGAACAGAATCTGGCGCGTAAAGCGCGTGATGCCCTCGTTGGTGCCGATAGCAAACTCGCCCACCCGGCGTGCGCCTGCATCGGTGTCCAACGTCTTGAGTAAGAACGCTTCGTTCTTCTCGGCAGTGGCCTTCACTACCCGGCCGCTTTCGAACCACAGCCGTATGCCGGTCACCTCGCGGTCCTGATGAATGGCCGGATACGAGAAATAGACGTGGCCCTCGATGCTGTCCTCAACCGGTCCGGTAAAGATCTCGCCGTCAGGCATATTCATCCTGCCGTCGCAGTTGACGAATGTGCGCCCGGCGATGCTGAGGCGCAGATCGGTCTCCGGGCCGACGACGCGTACGCGCTCTTTGCCCTTGAGCCAATCCACGATTCTCTGCTGCCACGCCGAAAAGCGGCGCCAGTAGCCCACCGGATCGTCCATATCCGGGAGACAGGCGCCGTACACAAAGTCTTCATACTCCATCAGCCCCATCTCGGCATCCTGTGCGTAGGCGCTGGTGGGGAACAGCACGCCCACCCAGCGCAGTTCGCCCGCAGCGGAACGCCGCATAAAGACCTTGAACAGTTCACCGTAAGCCCGATTTTGCAGTACCATCCGGGCCGGGTCTACATTGCTCAAGGACTTGGTGTTGTCGCTGCTCAGGACCGTGATGCGCGCGTCGTAGGTTTCGGTGAGCAACATGAGCGGCGCGGGCACGTGTTGCAGTTGCTCGTCTGAGCCGTAGCGGAACAGCAACTCGCTCGCGCCGGGCAAGGAGAGTGTCACGAACGGATGTCCTCCCGCATGCAGCACCTGGGCATAGATCGCCCTGAGCAGCGGCTCGGCCAGAGGGCCACCGTTGATCCAGACCTTGTTGCCCGGACGCACGGCGACGGAGTAGTTGATGAGGACATCGGCCAGTTTTTCGATACGTGTGTCGGTCATTGTCGGTTCCTTTCGGGGATTGGTGGTTGGTGATTAGCGATCCGGGGAGGGGGGCAACGCCAGTCGTCGGAGTAGCGCTCGCCAAAAGCCGTGAGGATGCCGCAGGCGTGGCAACGCTCGCGGCAATCGGCCAGTGTCTCGCCTCGTTGACTGCGCTCGTGCTCGCGCCACAGGAACTCGCGGCGCACACCCGTGTTGACCACCTCCCAGGGAAATGTTTCATCGGGCAGCCGTTCGCGGCAGGCGTAAAAGTCGGGGTCGAGGCCGATCTCGGCGAAAGCGCGCAGCCAGGTGCTCATGTTGCGCTGCTCGTCCCAACCGTCGAAGCGCGCACCGCGTTCCCAGGCTCGCTGCACCACTGCGCCCAGTCGCCGATCGCCGCGTGCCAATACCGCCTCCAGCAGCGTCGCCCCAGGGTCGCTGTAATCCAACTTTAGGCCGCCTCCACGCAACTCGCGTCGCAGCAGCGCCTGCTTTTCACGTACAGAGGTCGCCGGCTCCAACCCCACCCACTGGAACGGCGTGTGCGGCTTGGGCACGAACGTGTTGACGCTTACATTGACCTGTGCCTGTCGCCCGTGCACCTTGCGCCCTATCGCCCGGACCGCTCGTGCCAGGCCGGCGATGGCCGCCACGTCGTCCGTCTCCTCGCCGGGCAGTCCGACCATAAAATACAACTTGATCGTGCGCCAGCCGCGCTCGAACACCTTGCGCGCCACGTCGAGCATTTGCTCCGTGGCAATGGGCTTGTTGATGGCAGAACGCAGCCGCTCGCCGGCCGCCTCCGGTGCGAAGGTGAACCCCGTACGCCGCCCCTGCGCGACGGCCTCGGCCAGCGCGACGGAGAAACTGTCGGCGCGCAAAGCCGGGAGCGAGATGGAAAGATGCTTGTCGCCAAAACGCGCCATCATCTCCCGCACCAGCCGTTCGATGCCGGAATAGTCGGACGATGAGAGCGAGAGCAGGCCTACTTCTTCGAAGCCAGTCTGGCGCAGGATCGCGTCAACCGCTGCCAGAACCTCCACGACGGGCCGCTCACGCACCGGGCGCACGACCATCCCGGCGTGGCAGAAGCGGCAGCCGCGCGTGCAGCCGCGTTGGATCTCGACCGTGGCACGATTGTGGGTGACATCTATGTTGGGCACGAGCAACCGCGTCGGCGGCGGGGGCAGCGGCGAGACGACGCGTTTGAGCACGGGGAACAAGGCCCCCGGTACGTTCGGCTCAATCGCGGCGATCGTCCCATCGCGATTGTAGTGCTCGTCATAAAAGCGCGGCACATAGAGGCCGGGGATACGCGCGAGTGCTCGCAGTTGCACCTCCCGCGGTTCGTGGCGCACCTCCTGGTACGCGCGCACGACTTCGACAATGACCTCCTCGCCGTCGCCGATCACGAAAGCGTCCACGAAATCGGCCACCGGCTGTGGATTGAAAGTCGCATGGCCGCCGGCGATCACCAGCGGATAGCGCTCGTCGCGCTCGTCTGCCCTCACCGGCAGCCCCGCCAAATCGAGCATCTCTAGCAGATTGGTGTAGAGCAACTCGTGCGGCAGGCTGAAGCCGAGGATATCGAACTCGGCCAGGGGGCGCTTGCTCTCCAGGCTGTAGAGCGGGATGCGCGCCCGGCGCAGCGCCGCCAGCATATCTACCCACGGCGCATAGGCGCGTTCGGCGAGCACGTCCGGCAGCCCGTTGAGGATGTCATAGAGGATCGCCAGGCCGTGGCAGGACATGCCCAGTTCGTACACGTCGGGGAAGGCCAGGCAGACACGCATCGGTGTGGCGTCCCAGTCCTTGACGACCGCGTTGTACTCGCCGCCCACATAGCGCCCCGGCTTTTGCACTGTGGGTAGAATGCGTTCCAGGCGTGTGAGATCAATTGGCATGGCGCAATATAGATTGCTCTCGAACAACTATCACAACCGCGAAGACTTTACTGGACGCGGATTGCCGCGCTCTAGAACAGCAGAAAAAAACTGCTCAAAGGGGACGACAGTCCCCATACCTGATGAGCAACCCGCTAGGCCACGTTGACCCAGAAAATCAGCGTCCATCAACGTTCGTCTGCGATAGGGGTCGCTTCCAGAGGCTCGGTATGAATGATCACCCGTTCCAAGCCTGGAATCTCTCTTCGCAGCAAGGTTTCCAGATGCGTGCTGATGCGATGAGCCTCCGCCAGTGGCGTCGCACCGGGCAACGCGCAGTGCAGTGAGGCGAACCATTCCGTCGTGCCGCTCCGGCGCACCTGGATCTGATGGCATCTGTTTGCCCCCACCGCTTCATCCATCAGCCGGTGTACTGTCTGCACCACCTGCGATTCATCCCAGGGGGATGCAGACGGCGGACTCGGTTCCAGCGGCTCAATATGTGTGGTCAATGCGATCAGGCGAGGAATCTCGACACGGGCCTGCTCTTCCAACGAGGAAGCCAGTGCATGAGCCTGGTGCAAGGGTAGATCGCCATCCGCTTCCAAGTGCACTTCAACGAAGTAACCTTTTCCCGTTTCATACGCCCACACGTCGTGAATCGGCATACCGAGCCGGTCGGCCAGCCGGCGAATGCGGACATCCATTTCGTTCAGTTGCTGTTCCTCTGGCACAGAGCCGGCCGGCTCGACATGGATCGTCACATCCTCCAGGCCGGGGTGGCTTTCATGCAAGCGGTACTGCACCTCGTGGGCGAGCGCATGAGCCTGCTCGGTGGTCATTGCCGGATCCACCTGGATATGCAGGTCAGCGTACACGGCGCCGTCATGGCCGCGGCTGCGTACCTGATGGCATGAGCGCACGCCAGGCACCGACATGGCGACTCGTTCGACCTGATCGGGCGGCATCATCACGCCGTCCATCAGGGTAGGTGAGCCCTCACGGATGATGTCAATCCCGATCTTGGCGATGAGCAGAGCCACCACCAGCGCCAGGATCGGATCGGCTGGCGGGAAACCCAGTTTCACAGCGATCAGGCCGCCCATTACAGATAGCGAGACGAACACGTCGGCGCGGGTGTGCAGCGCATCGGCCACCAGGAAATCGCTGCCCAAACGGCGGCCGGCGCGCAGCTCGTACCACACTACAACCAGATGAACGACGATGCTGACCGCCAGCGCACCGAAACTCCAGACGTTGACCTGGGTTTGGATCAGGGAAGGATCGCGCAGCCGCTCGATGGCGCTCTTGATCAGTTCCCAGGTCGTCAGGAAGAGCAGGCCGGCGACGATCAGCGCGGCCATCGTCTCGGCTTTGCGGTGACCGTAAGGATGCTCCTTATCGGCAGGACGAGCGGCCAGATAGATGCCCACAAGGCCGATCACGTTGGAGGCCGAATCGAATACCGAATCGAACCCGTCGGCGATCAGGCTGAGAGAGCCGGTCAAGTAACCGACGAGCAACTTGACCGCCGTGGCGATCAGGTTGAGTCCCATCGTGAGCCACAGGACGCGCCGGATCGCGCGAAACGTGTCCATCAGTACCCTACTCCTCAAATGCACAAAGGTGCCGGGACATGCTCGGGGTCTGCCCGGCCCTATCGCCTGATCCCGACACCTTCTGTGGTGTACCGCTATTCTGTTCCCGACAGCCCATTTATCATACCTCCGTTCGCCCGTTTGCGCAAGCCTGTGCTCAACCCTCATTGCTTTCTCACTTGCCACATTGCGCTATCTCTGCTATCATATTCCTGCTCGGAAGTGACTCGGAGCAACCAGGACAGTTTACCCATGATCCATCTGCTCGAACACGCACCGGCAGCGCAAAGCGTCGTCCCCCTTTCGCGCTTGCCAATGATGTTAGATGCCTACCGGCAGGATTGGCTCACCGGCGTCGTCCGGATCGCCTGGGGTGCAGACGCTGCCGCCCTGTTCCTGTTTGCCGAAGGAGCACTCACGAGTGCCTATCTGCTCATAGGCGAGACGCCTGCGGAGATTCCGCTGCCTGACCTGCAAGCCCGCATATCTGCCGAGACAATATCCGCGTCTGCCGTCTCCCTTCCGCGTGAGAGTATACACCTGATCCGATCAGTGCTGGAGTGGTATCCCCCGACGGAGACGGCAACCGTTGAGACGAGCGCGCTCGAACGACAAATCGGCACGTGGAGCACACAGACGACCGCCGGAGTGATCCACCTGGAATGGCCCGATGCCGAGGGATTCGTCCTGTTGCCGGGCAACGCCCCTTCTGACATGGCCCTGTTCATGACGGAGAAGCGCATAGAGCGGGGGGCTGCCGGATTGGCGGCGATATATGCTCATTCAGAGGCTCTGTGCACATTGGCCCTTTACGTGCCACCTGCCAAGGTGCTTGCTCTGCAAGGCGAACTAGACGCTCTGCGGAAGACGTTCACTACACTGGTCAACACGGTCATGCGGCGCTATACCGAACTGGTCGGCGGCCATGTCGCCAGGACGCTGATGCTCGACCTGAGCGCGCGCGCCCAGGTCGGCGGATGGAACATCAGACTTGCCAATACCGGCGTCACCGAGGCGCAAGCATTCAAGGAACCGGACGAGGCAGCACGAGCCTACCGTTCGCTTCTCAACGATCTGATCGAAGACATGGCGGTAGTGATCGGGAAACGCCTGGCGGGAATGCTCGTGCTCGAAACGTCCATTCAACTTGACTCTGCGGCCCAGAAGATGATACAGGCGTACTCGCTTGTCCCGACCACAACGATACGCCGTGACCTGTATGGACGGAATATATGATGAACAACGTCAGGAAACCCCCTACTCCCTGGTTGATCTTGGTCGTCGCCGTGATCATCACGGTGGTATACATCTACGCTTATCAGGTCGAGACATTGCCTGTGTGGGGGGGCCTCTATGTAAACTTTATTACCCCTATTGTAGCAGTCCTCGGCGCGGCTCTGGCTACATACATCTGGCTACACTTTGCCTCTGTAGATCGCCCGCGCATTGTCTGGCGCAACTTTGCGCTGGGCATGTGGATGTGGGCCATCGCAGAGGTCATCTGGGCGGTCTACCTACAGGTACAAGGGGACGTGCCCACCGTCTCTTTGGCGGATATCCCCTGGGTTGTGGCCTACGTCTTTTTCGGCGTTGCCCTGCTACAGCAATATCGGCTGGTATTTCGTTCGACGCCCCGAAATGAGCGTACTTTTATCGCCACTGCCGTTGCGGCCATTGTGATCCTGAGCGTGGCAGGTACTGCCGTGCTGCGACGGATCATCGGCACCGCCGAAAGCCCGTTGGCGACCTTTCTGAACGTCTTTTACCCCCTTGGCGACCTCGCGCTGGCCGTGGTGGCACTGACGCTGGCGCGCGCTTTCGGCGGTGGGTTGTGGGCCAGGCCGTGGATTGCGCTGTTGGTCTTTGCCGTTGCCGATACGATGTACACGGTGCTGCTCCTATCCGGGCTTTACGCCTTCTCTGCCGCAAGTGGCAACGTGTTGAACCTGATTGCCGACACGCTGTATCTGGATGCTTACATCGCCCTGGCTCTGGCCTGCTACGCTCAGTTGCTCCTGCTCAGGCACGGGCCGCACTTGACTTCCCACTAGAGAGTGGTACAATACCGACGCACATGGCTACCATGACAGTTGTCCACACGCATGAACACGCTCATGATCCCTTGCCGCCCGACCGGGTAGGTTGCGTTTCGTGCGCCTGAGCGCCTTCGAGAGCACACGCCCTCCCGGTCTAACTGGCGAGGGCTTTTTGTTTGTAGGCGCCAGGGATGTTGATTGCCGGAGGAAAATGGCTCAACCCACTGCCCATCAACTCGAAGAAGGCCACGAACTGCTGCTCGATTTCGACAAGATCAAAAAAGTGGCCGGCGGCGAACCGGTCGTCCCGGTCGCCGTCCAGGACGCCGATACGAAAGAGGTGCTCATCATCGCCTATGCCAACGAAGCCGCATTGAAGCACACACTGGAACATGGCGTCGCTACCTTTTGGAGCACGTCGCGCAATGCACTGTGGATCAAGGGGGCCACTTCCGGCGACGTCCTGCAAGTCGTCGAAGTGCGGGTAAACTGCGAGCAGAACTCGCTCCTGTACCTCGTCAGGCCAAAAGGCGGTGGCGCCTGTCATACCAAAGGCAGGGATGGCAAGTCGCGCCGCAGTTGCTATTACCGCAGGATCGCAGGCGATCAATTGGAATTCGTGGACGAGAGGGAATCGTGATGAACAGACTGAAACTCGGCATCCCGAAAGGCAGCCTTCAGGAATCCACTATCGCCCTGTTCGGCAAGGCCGGGTACCGCATCGTTGTGCGCGAGCGTTCCTACGCTCCCAGCATTGACGATCCCGAAATCGAGTGCCTGATGTTTCGCGCCCAGGAGATGGCACGCTACGTCGAGCGCGGCGTGCTCGATGCCGGCTTGACCGGCAAAGACTGGATCGTCGAAAACAACGCCGACGTGGTCGAAGTCGCGGACCTGGTCTACAGCAAGACGACGACACAGCCGTTTCGCTGGGTCGTGGCGGTGCCGGAGGACTCGGACATCAAGACCGTGAAGGACCTCGAAGGCAAACGCATTGCCACCGAATTGGTCGAGGCGACTCGCCGCTACTTGCAGCAGCATGGCGTGCATGCCGAGGTCGAATATTCCTGGGGCGCCACAGAGATCAAGGCGCCTCACCTGGTGGACGCGATCGTCGAGGGTACCGAGACCGGCTCCTCGCTGCGCGCGCACCACCTGCGCATCATAGACACGGTGGTAGAGTCGAACACCAAACTGATCGCCAATCATCAGGCATGGGCCGATCCCTGGAAACGCAACAAGATCGAGGTCTTGGCGCTGCTCCTGAAAGGGGCACTGCAAGCCGAGGGCAAGGTCGGGCTCAAGATGAACGCGCCCAAGTCCAGGCTGGCCGAGATCGCGCAACAACTCCCGGCCTTGCACACGCCTACTATCTCCAACCAGACCGACCCGGACTGGGTGGCGCTCGAAGTGATCGTGGACAAGCATATTGTGCGCGACTTGATCCCCAAACTCAAGGCGGCGGGAGCGGAGGGGATTATCGAGTATCCGCTAAATAAAGTGATCTATTAGAGAGCAGAGAATTAGAGAGCAGAGATTAGTGATTAGTCCGTTACACGTGAAATTCTTGCCCAATGAGCAAGGATTTTTACCACAAAGGACACTACGGCTACACGAAGGACACAAAGGTAACCTTAGTGTCCTTCGTGTATCCTTCGTGGTTTTTGGTTCCGGCTTGTCCGGGTTAGGGACATACCCTAAGAACTTTTGGAAACGTGCTCTAGGAGGAAAGTGTATGTTCTTCGACATGCCGCTCGATCAACTGGAGGTGTATAAGCCACTCCGCGAGGAGCCACCCGATTTTGATGCTTTCTGGCGGCAGACGCTGGAGGAGGCACGCGGCTTTGCGCTGGATGCACGCTTCGAGCCGGTGGATTACGGGCTGCGCTTGGTGGAAACCTTCGATGTCACGTTCAACGGCTATGGTGGTCAGCCGGTCAAAGGCTGGTTGATCCTACCCCGTCAGCGCAAGGGCAAATTGCCGTGCGTGGTCGAGTTCATCGGCTATGGCGGCGGGCGCGGTTTCCCCACCGACTGGCTGCTATGGGCCACCGTTGGGTATGCCCATTTGGTGATGGACACACGTGGACAAGGGAGTTCCTGGTCGCCGGGCGATACACCCGACCCAGAACCAGCCGGGTCGAATCCACACTATCCAGGCTTTATGACACGCGGCATCCTTGATCCCAGGACCTATTACTACCGCCGTGTCTTTACCGATGGTGTACGTGCAGTAGAAGCAGCCCGCTCCCATCCCATTGTGGACGCCGAGCGCATTGCCGTGACCGGTGGCAGTCAGGGCGGCGGCATCACTATCGCCGTCGGAGGGCTGGAGTCGGGTGTGGCTGTCATCATGCCCGATGTGCCGTTCTTGTGTCACTATCGCCGCGCCATCGCGATCTCTGACTCGGCGCCCTACAGCGAGATCAAGCAATACTGCCACACTCATCGCGACAAGATCAACACCGTCTTCAATACCCTCTCGTATTTCGATGGGGTCAACTTTGCGGCGCGCTGTCGGGCCAGGGCGCTCTTCTCCGTGGGCCTGATGGACCTGATCTGCCCCCCCTCCACCGTCTACGCCGCGTACAACCATTTCGCCGGGCCCAAGGACATCCGCATCTATCCCTACAATGAGCACGAGGGCGGGGGCACCTACCAGACGGTCGAGAAGGTCAAGTTTCTGACCGGGCTGTGGGGATAGAAGCGTCAAGCCCTCCGGTGGTGTGCGCCAAGTGCGACTGGCTGCATCTTGTGTCAGGCTCTAGCATGTATGCTTGACAAAACAGCGAGAGCCGGTATAATTAGCGCCAAGTAAGGGATGCTATGCTTTTTCGTGAAGCGCTGAGCAGACAGTCTCACGCGCTTCTTTCGTGCTTGTATCCGTTAGGAGACCACTTGCGAGGGGGATAATGAACGACCGAGACGAACAGGTTCTTGAGGCGCGAGATTTCCGGGCGCTGCGGATCAGCCTGGCGTCACCCGACCAAATCCGCTCCTGGTCCTATGGCGAAGTCACCAAACCCGAAACCATCAACTACCGCCGCCTGCGCCCTGAAAAAGACGGCCTCTTCTGCGAGGCCATCTTTGGTCCGACCAAGGACTGGCAGTGCTATTGCGGCAAGTACAAGAACGTCCGCTATCGCGGCATCATCTGCGACAAGTGTGGGGTTGAGGTAACCCGTTCCTCGGTGCGGCGCGAGCGCATGGGCCACATCGAGCTGGCGGCGCCGGTGGCCCACCTCTGGTATACCCGCCGTGTCCCCAGTTATCTCGGTATCCTGCTGGGTGTCTCTAAGCGCGATATGGACCGCGTGCTCTACTTCGCCCAGTACGTCGTCACCAGCGTAGACGAAGAGGCACGTCAAAAGGCGCTCAAGCGGTTGGAGGCGGAGTTCGGGGAGAAGCAGGAGCAACTGGAGGCCGTGGCCCAGGAGAGCATCGTAGCATTGGAGCAGCGGCTCGCCCAGGAGGAGACCCGCCTGCAGGAAGAGTTGGCAAAGGCGCGCACCAAACTCGACGAGGAGCTCGCGGCTGCTACCGAGCAGGTGATGAAGGAGGCTCAGACGCTGCAGAAGAGGCTTGAGGAGCACCGCGGCAAGACTTTTCGTGCCCCTCTCATCTTCAAACCTACCGGCGCCACTATCATTGACAAGGGCGTCGAGGTCAAACGGGAACACCTTGCGTTGCTCAACCGAGTTGTGCAGGATCACCTCAGCGGGTTAGAGGCCGATGTGCGTGCGCGTCAGGGGGAAGTAGCCGTACCGCTCGAGGCGGAGATTCGGCGCTGGCGTGAGGCAACGGGCGAAGAGATCGCTCGCATCAAGGAGCAACTGTACAACGACATCCTCGCGCTGCGCAGTCGGTTTGACGCCGAACGGGAGGAACTGCTGGGATTGGCCGAACTTCAGTTCTTGAGCGAGCCGCGTCTGCGTGAACTGAAGAGCAAATGGGGGCAGGTCTTCCGTGCCGGAATGGGGGCAGAGGCCTTTTACGAGATCCTCTGCGCGATGAATCTGGACAAGTTAGCCGATGAACTATGGCGCGAGGTGCGGCAAGGCATCTCGAAGCAGCGGCGCAAGCGAGCAATCAAACGGCTGCGCGTGATCGAGGCACTGCGCAAGAGCGGCAACCGACCCGAGTGGATGATCCTGACGGTCTTGCCGGTTATCCCTCCCGACCTACGCCCGATGGTGCAGTTGGATGGCGGGCGCTTCGCCACCTCTGATCTGAACGATCTCTATCGCCGCGTCATCAACCGCAATAACCGTCTCAAGCGGCTCCTGGAGCTGGGTGCGCCGGATGTGATCGTGCGTAATGAAAAGCGCATGCTCCAGGAAGCGGTGGACAGTCTGATTGACAATAGCCAACGTGGCAAGGCGCTTTCGCGCCGTGGTCGTCGTGAACTGAAATCGCTCAGCGACATGCTGAAGGGCAAGAAGGGCCGCTTCCGCCGCAACCTGCTCGGCAAGCGCGTGGACTATTCCGGTCGTTCCGTCATCGTCATCGGCCCGCGGCTCAAGTTGCACCAATGCGGCCTGCCCAAGACGATGGCGCTGGAACTCTACCGGCCTTTCGTCATCAGCAAGTTGGTCGAATATAACTATGCCAGCAATGTCAAGGCGGCTAAACGCATCATCGAGCGCGAACGGCCCGAAGTATGGGAGGTTCTGGAGGAGGTCATCAAGGATCGTCCGGTATTGCTGAACCGCGCGCCGACCCTCCACCGCTTGGGTATTCAGGCGTTCGAACCGGTGCTGGTTGAAGGCAAGGCGATCCAGATTCACCCGTTGGTCTGTGCGGCCTTCAACGCCGACTTTGATGGTGACCAGATGGCCGTGCATGTGCCGCTTTCCCGCAGTGCGGTCGAAGAGGCGCGCCAGTTGATGCTCTCCACCCGCAACTTGCTCAAGCCTGCTGACGGCCAGCCCATCGTCGGCCCCGCCAAGGACATGTGCCTGGGCGTGTATTACCTGACGATGGAGGATCCGGCGCGTGCTGGGGAAAAGCGCAAGGCCTTTGTGGATCTGGATGAGGTGGAATTGGCTTATTCTCTGGGGCACGTGGATCTGCACGCTCCGATCACCGTCGCGCAGGTGTACGATGACAAATCCCGCCGTTCCAAACCTGTGGACACGACCGTGGGGCGTTGCATCTTCAACCGTGTTCTGCCCGACGAACTGCGCTTCATCAACCGTGCCATGAATAAGGGAGCCCTCCAGGAATTGGTGGGCCTGTGCTATCGCAAGTTGGGCAATGACGAGACGACCAACTTGGTGGACCGCATCAAGGACATCGGCTTCAAGTACGCCACCCGCTCCGGTGCTACGATCGCCATTTCTGATTTGGTCATTCCACCGGAGAAGGCCACAATCATCGCAGAGACGGAAAAGATCGTCGCCGAGGTGGACCGGCAGTATCGTCGTGGCTTGCTGACCGAGGAGGAACAGTACGCGCGCACGATCGAACTATGGTCACGGGCACGCGAGCAGGTTTCTGAGGCGGTGTCCAAAGCACTCGCCCCGACCAGTTCGGTTGCGATCATGGCCGAGTCAGGAGCCTCCAAAGGCGGGTTTGGGCCGTTCTCCCAGTTGGCCGGTATGCGTGGCCTGATGGCCGATCCTTCGGGTCGGATCATCTCACACCCGATCCGTAGCAATCTGCGCGAGGGCCTCTCGGCGCTGGAGTACTTTATCAGCACCCACGGCTCGCGCAAGGGCCTGGCCGACACTGCGCTGCGCACCGCTGATGCTGGCTACCTGACTCGCCGTCTGGTGGACGTGGCCCAAGACGTCATCATCAACGCTCGGGACTGTGGCACCACGGCCGGCATCTGGATCAACGCCTCTGATGATATGGGCGGGCAGAAGATGTCCGAGCGGTTGGTGGGGCGGATGGCGGCTGCTCCGGTGATGCACCCCAAGACCGGCAAGGTGCTGGTCGAGCGCAATCAGGAGATCGACGAGGATCTGGCGGCCCAGATACAGGCGCTTGGGATCGCGTCGGTTTTGGTGCGCTCTCCGCTGTCCTGTCAGTTGCGGCACGGCATCTGCGCGATGTGCTACGGGCGTGACCTGGGCCGCGGCAAGTTGGTGGCGATTGGAACTGCGGTGGGCATCATCGCCGCACAATCCATCGGCGAGCCGGGCACGCAGTTGACTCTGCGCACGTTCCACACCGGCGGCGTGGCCGCGGGCGGTGACATCACGGTGGGCCTCCCACGTGTGGAGGAGCTGTTCGAGGCGCGCAAGAAACCCAAGGGTGAGGCGCCTATTTCAGAGATCGGCGGCGTTGTGCATATCGTGCGCTCCGATGACCAGCGCCGTATCCTGGTCGTGGACAGTGAGATCGAGCGCTTCGAGCACGACATCGCGCGAGGATGGAAGATCCTGGTCGAGGACGGTCAGGAGGTCGAGATAGGCGATCCGATCGCTACCTGGCGCGATGAGAAGCAGATCGTCGCGGAAAAGAGTGGCCGCATCAGTCGCCAAGATCGCCATGTCGTGCTGATTCACGAACGGCGCGATGAGCGAGAGTACGAGGTGCCCACGACCGGCCGGCTGTTGGTCGAGGAAGGGCAGCGCATCGAGCCGGGCACGCAGTTGGTCGAGGGCGTTCTGAACCCTCACGACGTTCTGCGCATCCTGGGGCGGGAAGCCACCGAGCGCTACCTGCTCTCGGAGGTGCAGAAGGTCTATCGTTCGCAAGGCGTCAATACCAACGACAAGCACTTTGAGATCATCTACCGCAAGATGTTGAGCAAGGTGCAGATCGTTGATTCGGGCGACTTGGATGTGTTGCCGGGCGAACTGGTAGATCGGCTGATCCTCGAGGACATCAATCGCAAGGCCATTGAAGAGGGCAAGCGTCCGGCCCGTGGCTGGCCCGTGTTGCTGGGCGTCACTAAGGCAGCGCTGAGCACCGACAGTTTCCTCTCCGCCTCATCCTTCCAGCATACTATCCGGGTGCTGGCGGGAGCAGCCATCGAGGGCAAACAGGATCTGCTGATGGGGCTGAAGGAGAATGTCATCATCGGCAAGTTGATCCCGGCCGGCACCGGTTACCGGGGTGACAACCCCTTCTCCGATGGGCCGATCACCGACTATGAGGGTATCCCTATCCGAGTAGAGACTCCGAGGAAGTCGGAGGCAGGAGAAGTGGTGGCGCTAGACACGGAAGCCGATGCTCTGGATGCGCTAGGGCTTATCACTGCTGAGTGACTTTGGCTCTGGAAACCGGCGTGCACGCGGCAGTGCTGTACATGCACTGCCGCGTTGTGTTGTTTGACAAAGCGGTGTGCCTATGTTACCATAGCGCACTGATATTGAGCGAGGCACGGTGGTGATGCGCAGCGTCGAGTGGCGCAACGGCAAAGTGCGGATGATTGACCAGCGGCTGTTACCGGCCGAGTTCCGCGTGGTCGAGTACGACGACTATCTTGAGATAGCGCAGGCCATCCGCACGATGGTGGTGCGCGGCGCGCCGGCCATCGGCGCAGCGGCAGCATTTGGGATGGCGCTCGCGGCGCGGCAGAGCCAGGCGCGGGAGCGCACCGATTTGTTGGCCGACCTGTATGCGGCGGCGGACTTGCTGCGCGCAGCCCGCCCCACAGCGGTCAACCTCTCATGGGCCGTGTCGCGCCTGTTGCGCCGGGCCGAGACCGAGCCGGACGCGACAACCATCCCCGACGCGCTGGTGGCCGAGGCCCAAGCGCTGGCCGACGAAGACATAGCGATCAACCGACGGCTAGGCGAGCACGGCGCCCGGCTCGTGCAAGATGGCGACACGATCCTGCATCACTGTAACACCGGTGCACTGGCGACGGTAGACTATGGCACTGCGCTGGGCGTCATCCGCACGGCGCATGAGCAGGGCAAGCGCATTCACGTGCTGGTGAACGAGACGCGTCCGCTGCTTCAAGGGGCGCGGCTCACCGCCTGGGAGTTGCAGCAGTTGGGCATCCCGTTCACGCTGATCGCCGACAACGCCGCCGGTCACTTTATGCGCACCGGACGGGTCAACCTGGTGCTGGTGGGCGCCGACCGGGTGGCAGCCAACGGGGACGTGGCGAACAAGATCGGCACCTACACATTGGCGGTCGTCGCGCAGGCCAACGGCATCCCGTTTTACCCCTGCGTGCCGACCTCGACCATTGACCTGGGATTGCCCACCGGCGATGCCATCCCAATCGAGGAGCGGCCCGCCGAGGAGATCACCGGGATCGCTTATCAGGGCCGGCCGATCGCGCCGGAGGGGGTGCATGTGGCGAACCCGGCCTTCGACGTGACGCCCCACCGCTACGTCACCGGCATCGTGACCGAAAACGGCATCGCCTATCCACCGTTTGAGGTGAGCCTGGAGCAGATGGCCCGGAGGCCGTTTGCAGCCTGCTAGACAGACTGATACCGCAACCATACGAGCAAAGGTCAGGCGAGACGAGTTCTCTTTCACCGGTCATGCTATCGTTGAGGGCCGAAAAGAAGGAGTGACTCCACGCGATATCAGGCAAGTGCTTCTAGACGGAGAGATTATCGAGGAATATCCTGAGCGGTGTCGTTGCCTGATCTTCGGTTATACCCAAGATAACGGGCCCGTTCACGTGACATGTGAGTACCGTGACTGGCTTGAGAATGAGCGCCAAGACCTGGTGGTTGTCACCGTCTACGTCCCCAGTACAGCCAGGTGGATTCGTGACCGTCTGCGGAAGAGGTGGGGGAGATGACCGTCTGTCATAAGTGTGGTAAGGAACTGAAGGAAGGGGTGACCACGCTCACCTTTCATGAAAATGGTCTGTTTATCAGCGTCAGTCATATCCCTGCTCTGGTGTGCGAGTGTGGGGAAGCGCGCATCAAGGCACCCGTAGCGGAATACGTCAGCGACCTGGTTGATGAGCTTCTGGCTTTTGAGCGCACCCAACGCGAAAAACGCGTCCATTGGATTCCTGTGCATCACATTGCACTGGATTTTGCTGCGCCGTAAGCATTGCCAATGGAGGGCTCTTGAGTAACACCCACAGAATCCCTGTCGTCATCCTCTGCGGCGGGCAAGGCACCCGGATGCAGGGTGATACGCCGACCAAAAAGGAACTCGTCGAAGTCGGCGGGCGGCCCATCCTCTGGCACGTGATGAAGATTTATGCCGCCTACGGCTATACCCGTTTCATCCTCGCGCTGGGCTATCAGGCCGAGGCGCTCAAGCGCTACTTTCTCGAATACGAGGCGATGAGTTGCGATTTCACCGTCTACCTGGGACGGTCGAGCCCTATCGTCTTCCACCGCGATGCGGACGAAGAGGCCTGGGAAGTCACACTGGCCGATACGGGGTTACATACCGAGAAAGGCTCCCGCATCTACCGGGTCGCACGCTACCTTGACACCGATACGTTCTTCGTCACCTACGGCGACGGGGTGGGGGACGTCAATCTGGACGCACTGCTGGCCTTTCATCGGCAGCACGGGCGGCTGGCGACCGTGACCGGGGTACAGCCGCATTCCCAGTACGGCATCCTCGAGGTAGACGAGACGGATCGCGTCGTCGGTTTTGGGGAAAAGCCGCAACTGGAACACTGGATCAACGCCGGCTTTATGGTCTTTGAGCGTGGAGTGCTCGATTATCTGGCCGGTGGTGATGACGTGGACCTGGAGCGTGGAGCACTTGCTCGTTTGGCCGCCGACGGGCAGTTGATGATGTACCGCCATACCGGTTTCTGGCGCTCGATGGACACGTTCAAGGAAGCCCAGGAACTGGACGCATTGTGGCGCGAGTCCTCTCCGTGGAAGGTGTGGTAAATGAGCAACTTTTGGCAAGATCGCCCTGTCTTCATTACCGGCTGTAACGGCCTGCTAGGCTCCTGGTTGACGATTGCCCTGGTCGAGGCCGGCGCCATCGTCGTGGGCCTGATCCGCGACGAAGTGCCGTTCTCGCAATTGCGCCGTTCCGGCTATCGGGAGCGTATCGCCGTCGTGCGCGGCGACGTGACCGACTATGCGTTGATCGAGCGGGCGCTGAACGAGTATGAGGTGGATGCCGTTTTTCACCTGGCCGCGCAGACCATCGTCACCATCGCCAACCGCGCACCTCTCTCGACGTTCGAGACCAACATCAAGGGCACCTGGACGGTGCTGGAGGCGGCCCGTCGCTCGCCCAAGGTCACCCGCGTCCTGGTTGCCTCGTCCGACAAGGCCTACGGTATGCACGAAAAACTGCCCTACACCGAGGATGCGGCCATGCAGGGCCGCCATCCCTACGACGTGTCCAAGTCCTGCGCCGACCTGATCGCCCGCTCCTACGCCGCCACCTATGGCATGCCGGTCGCCGTCACCCGTTGCGCCAATCTCTTCGGCGGCGGCGATTTGAACTGGAGTCGCATTGTGCCCGGCACGATCCGTAGCGTGCTGCGCAATGAGCGCCCCATCATCCGCTCGGATGGGACGATGCTGCGCGACTATCTCTACGTCAAGGATGCCGTGAACGCCTACATGACGCTGGCCGAGCGTTTGGACGCTCCGGGCGTAAAGGGCGAGGCATTCAATTTCGGGATGGATAGCCCCAAGACGGTGTTGGAGATGGTGCAGGCGCTCATTGCCGTCTCCGATCACCCGGAACTGCAACCGGTGATCCTGAACAGTGCACCCAATGAGATCCCGGCGCAATACCTGGATAGCAACAAGGCCCGCCGCATGCTGAACTGGTCGCCCCGCTACTCGCTCGCAGAAGGGTTGCGGGAGACGATGGCGTGGTATCGAGAGTTCCTGGTAGAGGCGGGGTAACCCTGCCCGACCCCGGCTGTCGGCGCCTCCAATGGTGGGCAACGAGTTGGGCGATTGGGAGAGCAAGCGCGTTCTCGTCACCGGGGCCACCGGTTTCATCGGCCCGCTGTTGGTGCAACGGTTGGTCGAGTCCGGCGCTCAGGTCTGGGCGGGGGTTCACCCCGATGATCCTCCCGAACGGACGGCCGCGTTATCGGCACGGGCGGGGCGGCTGGTCTTTGATGTGCGAGAGGCCGCGCGAGTCCGGTTGGCCGTGTGCGAAGCCGCACCTGACATTGTGTTCCACCTGGCTGCCGTCGGCGTCGCCGACACCAGCGTAGGGCCAGCGCTGGCGCTGGCGGTGAACGCGGGTGGCACGGTGAACCTGTTGGAGGCGCTGCGCGGCTTGAACGTGCAGCGGGTCGTGCTCGTCGGCACGTGCTACGAATACGGCGCGCGCGCGGGCGTCGAGGGATTGGATCCGTTCAACGCCTATGCCGCTTCCAAAGTCGCCGCCTGGGCCTTTGGGCGCATGTACTGGCGCGTGTATCATCTGCCCGTCATCACCGTGCGGCCCTTTCAGGCCTATGGGCCGGGGCAACCGGAGCACACGCTGATCCCCGCCGCCATCCACGCGGCTTTGAGTGGGCAGGACTTGCCGATGACACCGGGCGAGCAGCAGCGGGATTTCATCTACGTGGATGACGTGGTCGAGGGCATGTTGGCTGCTGCCCTTGCGTCGGGGATCGACGGCGAGAGCCTCGACCTGGGCAGTGGCGTCGCCCGGCCCATCCGCGCGGTAGTCGAGCGCATCTGGGAGTTGACCGACGCTACAGGGCGTATCCTACCGGGCGCTCTCCCCTACCGCCCCGGCGAGGTGATGTGCCTCGTCGCCGATGCCGAGCGCACCGCGCGCCTGATCGGCTGGCGGACACGGATAGGGCTGGACGAGGGCCTGCGACGCACGATTGAGCGGATGTGGAGGGGTTGCCAATAATGTCTGAGAGTGGAGAGTGCTTGACACTGGATTGGATCCAGGCTCAGGTTCGGAGAGGGGATTACGAGTTCTCCGAGCATGCCGAGCCTGACGATCCCAGAGGGCCAAGTTGCCTTGTGTTGGGTTATGGTGCTGGGGGGTACCCGATTCATATCGTATGTGGGCGATCCTGCGGGGGCACATTGCGGATCATCACGGTGTATATCCCTTCTTTACCCAAGTGGCTTGATGTTCGGACGAGAGCAAGGAGATAAGAAATGGCTCAATACGACGAGTGTACTTTTTGCGGTGGCAGAGTACAAGAGCGGCTGGTAACCAAGGCATGCTGGTGGGGCGATCAACTGGTGGCTCTTGTAGAGAACGTTCCTGCCGGCGTGTGTGACCAGTGCGGAGAGCGGTACTATAAGGCCGCCGTGCTGAAAAAGATCGAGGCTATGTTGAGCGAAAGGGAGACCCTCAAGTCAGTGAGAGTCCCTTTGGCCTCCTTTGCGCCAGCATAACTCCATCCAGCCCACCATGAAACTCTCCATTATCATCTGCGTCTACAACGAACGGAGGACGATCCTCGACGCGATCCAGCAGGCAAGCGCAGTAGACCTGGGCCCCGGTTGGGAGAAAGAGATCATCGTCGTGGACAATTTCTCCACCGACGGCACGCGCGAACTCCTCCAGTCGCTCGATATGCCGAACGTGCGCGCTGTCTTTCACCCGCGCAACCTGGGCAAGGGAACGTCTATTCGCACAGGGATCGCGGAGGCGAGCGGGGAGTACTTTGTCATCTTCGACGCCGACCTGGAATACGAAGCAGGCGACATTCCCCGCATGGTGGCCGCGATTGTCCCCGGCGAGACCGTCGCCGTCTTGGGATCGCGCACACTGGGCGGGCGGCGCATCTACAAGTATGCCAAGAACTATTGGGGCGTGCGCTTCCTCAGCGCCGTTGCCAACCTGCTCTACGGCGGCCACCTGACCGACATCGCCGTCGGCACCAAACTGGTGCGCACCGATGTGGCACGGGCGCTAAACCTGCGCAGTTCCGGCTGGGACCTCGATTTCGAGTTGCCGTGCCGGCTGCTCAAGCACGGCTATGAGATCAAGGAGGTCGCCGTCGCCTACCACCCGCGCACGGTCGAGCAGGGCAAGAAACTGCGAGCGTTCAGCGCCGGCATCCAGGCGCTGTGGGTGATCCTGAAAACCCGCTTTGTGTAGGGCGAACTGGCAATGCGCTACGGGGAGGGCACATGAACATCGTCGTCACCGGCTCCATCGCCTATGACTATCTGATGGCCTTTCCGGGCCGCTTTGCCGAGTGCATTCTGCCCGAGCAATTGCGGCACATCTCGCTCAGTTTCCTGGTGGACGAGATGCGCCGGCAGCGCGGCGGCTGCGCAGCCAACATCGCCTATAACCTGGCGCTCTTGGGTGAGCGCCCACGGCTGATGGGCACGGTGGGCCAGGATTTCGGCGACTATCGCGCCTGGCTCGAGGCGCATGGCGTGGACACTTCGCTCACCCGCGATGAGATGGACCTCTTTACGGCCTCGTTCTTCGTCAACACCGACCTGGACGGCAATCAGATCGCCAGTTTCTACACCGGGGCGATGGCCCGCGCGCGGGAACTTTCGCTGCGTGGCCTGCAAGCCGACCTGGTCACGATCTCTCCGAACGATCCACAGGCGATGGTGCGGTACGTCGCCGAGTGCCGTGAGTTGGGGCTGCCGTATCTTTACGACCCCAGCCAGCAGATCATCCGTCTTTCGGGCGACGATTTGCGCGCCGGTGTGGAAGGCTGTGACCTGCTGGTGGTGAACGAGTACGAGTTCAGCCTCATCTGCGAGCGCACCGGCCTGAGCGCCGAGACCATTCGCCGGGCGCCGGCGCGCGCCTGCGTCGTCACGCGCGGCGCCGAAGGCTCGCGCATCTGGGCCGAGGGCTGCGTCTACGAGATCCCGATCGTGCCGCCGCGCCGCGTGGCCGACCCGACCGGTGTGGGCGATGCCTACCGCGCGGGCCTGATCAAGGGGCTGGCGTTGAGCGTGGGCTGGGACCTGGCCGGGCGGATGGGGGCGCTCGCAGCGACCTACGCGCTGGAAGAGTGCGGCACCCAGTGCCACGAATACACCACGGCCGAGTTCGTCGCGCGGTTTCGGGAGCATTTTGATGATGAGGGCGCGTTCGACCGGTGGCTGTAGCATCCAGGCCAATTCTGCAAGGTCGGGGGTGGTTCGGTGAGAGGGTACTCGACAGGGTGTGAGGTTGAGGTTAGCGATATGGCTCAACGTACGCGGTCCATTTTGCAGAGCCTCGTCAAGGTACTGGCAGCAAGTTACCAACCGGAAAAGATCATCCTTTTCGGCTCTTATGCCTACGGAGAACCCGACGCCACCAGTGACATTGACCTCTTGATCCTGAAAGAAACCGACAAGTCGTTTCCCAAGCGTTGGGCGGAGGTCTGCGAGTTAGCGGCAGACGTTGTAGGAACGATTCCCTTCTCTCCTCTGGTGCTCACCCCAACCGAATTGGAAGAAAGGCGCGCCAAAGGGGATCAGTTCTTTGAGGAGATCCTAACGAAAGGGCAGGTGCTCTATGCCGCCTGAAGAATCCACCTACCCGGCCGATTGGCTTCGGGTCGCCGCAGCCGACATCGAGCGTGTGTCTCGCCGTCTGTCCGAAGGCGACGTCGCCGACGCCGCCGTCCATCTCCAGCAGGCCCTGGAAAAGTACCTCAAGGCGTTTCTGCTCTCCAGGGGTTGGAAACTGGAGCGTATCCACGACTTGCGTGCGCTTCTGGAAGAAGCCGCTGGGTACGAACCTGGCCTCAAGCGATTCCGCCGTCTCTGCGCCGAGGTCACGGCCTACTACTTCCAGGAGCGGTATCCCATCTTCGGGGCCGGGCCCGATGAGGCAGAGGTGAGGAGCAATCTGGAACAGGCTCAGGAACTCGTTGCATTGATCGAGCGGGTGATGTAGATCACATCCCCAGTGCGGTTGCGAGTTCGTGGCGCGGTTTCGGGAGTGGTTCGATGACGCGGGGGCGCTGGATGCTTTGCCTATCAAGGCAAATCGAGTACAATTGACTCAGGAGGGGCAAAATGACAACAGCGATGTCGGATTCCCTACTTGAACAACTTGCCCAGGTGTCTGCCGAGGCGAGCAAAGTCCAGCTCGCTGAGGAAGCATGTGAATTGATGTTGTTGCGCATGTCAAGGCTTGGTTGGCCCAAGGCAGGGCGTGTCGTAGCATACGGCGCCCTTCAACTAGCGAGACTGGATGGCAAGCCGGCCAAAGTAATCTGGGCTAGGTTTGAATTTGCCGCACCATTCCATCGTAACAGTGACAGACCAACAAGCGGCTTTGTCGTCGCCTATTGCCCAGAGGCATTTCACTTCGATGGCTGGCCGATAACCCGCGCCGATTCTGAGGCTGATGTGGAGCGTATGATTCAGCGGATGACCAGCAGTGTAGCATACGTTGCCCAGCATGGGCGATGCCCCAGTTGTGGTACTTATGACCCCCTGCAACTGGAATCGGTAGACCCAATCAAATTGTCAGGCGATGAAACGTTCATTAGAGTTGATTCACAATTAGCCAGAAACGTGGCGGGACGCCTTTTTCGCTGTCATCTGGACACCCATGAGGCG